>Ga0255338_1000159_pt1 | contig 279327 bp, 245 predicted proteins | sample MeOH1_35cm_T4_19_FD_203715 | JGI IMG/M metagenome (GOLD analysis project Ga0255338, IMG submission 203715) | Sandy soil microbial communities from University of British Columbia, Vancouver, Canada - MeOH1_35cm_T4_195 | ecosystem: Engineered > Artificial ecosystem > Sand microcosm >... | reverse complement strand
TGCCGTTCGGGATGCCCTTGTCGCCGTTGCCGGCCATCGACAGCCAGGCGTCGGTGAAGCGCCAGCCGAGCGACGGGTCCTTCTTGCCATAGTCCATATGGCCGTAGACCTTCTTGCCGTCGATCTCCTTGCCGTTGAAGAACTCGGCGATGTCCTGGTAGGCCGACCAGTTCACCGGCACGCCGAGGTCGTAGCCGTACTTCGCCTTGAAGTCGGCCTTGTTCTTCGGGTCGCTGAACCAGTCGTACCGGAACCAGTAGAGGTTGGCGAACTGCTGGTCGGGCAGCTGGTAGAGCTTGCCGTCCGGGGCGGTGGTGAACGACTTGCCGATGAAGTCGTCGATGTCGAGGTTCGGGTTGGTGACGTCCTTCGCCTCGCCGGCCATCCAGTCGGTGAGGTCGCGCGCCTGCTTGTAGCGCCAGTGGGTGCCGATCAGGTCGGAATCGTTGATGTAGCCGTCGTAGATGTTCTCGCCCGACTGCATCTGCGTCTGCAGCTTTTCGACGACGTCGCCCTCGCCGATGAGGTCGTGCGTCACCTTGATGCCGGTGATCGCCGTGAAGGCCGGCGCCAGCACCTTCGATTCGTACTCGTGCGTGGTGATGGTCTCGGAGACGACCTTGATCTCCATGCCGGCGAGCGGCTTCGCGGCGTCGATGAACCACTGCATCTCGGCTTCCTGATCGGCGCGCGGCAGCGTCGACAGGTCGCCGATCTCGGCGTCGAGGAACTTCTTCGCGGCGTCCATGTCGGCGAATGCGGGAGCGGACCCCAGCATCAGCGCGACGACTCCGACGGAACTCAGCAAGGTGTTTCGCATCGAGGCTTCCTCCCAGGGTTATCGTTCAGGGTCGCCGGGGCGGCCGCCCTGTGAACGGCCATCCCCGTCTCCGGCGGCGGCGGGGGCCCGTCGAGGGGCGCCCGTGCCGCACGAGGCCTTGGCCGGACCGCGGGACCGCGCCCGCCGCCCGGCGATCCGTCACACCCAGCGGAAGACGCCGAGCGCGTACACGAGGCAGACCGCCAGCGCCCACCACAGCGGCGGGCCGACGAGCCCGAGCCAGCCGAGGCAGATGAAGGCGCTGCCGAGCAGCGAGATGAAGAAGCGGTCGCCGCGCGTCGTCTCGATGCCGAGGATGCCGATGCGCGGGCTGCCGCCCGGCACCGCCCACTCCCAGGCGGTCATGCCGGCGAGCAGCACCAGGATCGTCACGAAGAAGGTCGCGGTCGGCCAGGTCCAGGCCATCCATGCGAGGTTCATGCGGCCCTCCTCAAACCCGCCCGAGGGCGAAGCCCTTGGCGATGTAGTTGCGGACGAACCAGATCACGATCGCGCCGGGGATGATGGTGAGCACGCCCGCCGCGGCGAGCACGCCCCAGTCCATGCCGGCGGCGGAGACGGTGCGCGTCATGATCGCGGCGATCGGCTTGGCGTCGGTCGTCGTCAGGGTGCGGGCGAGCAGGAGCTCGACCCACGAGAACATGAAGCAGAAGAACGCCGCGACGCCGATGCCCGAGGCGATCAGCGGCATGAAGATCTTCACGAAGAACTTCGGGAACGAGTAGCCGTCGATGTAGGCCGTCTCGTCGATCTCGCGCGGCACGCCCGACATGAAGCCCTCGAGGATCCACACCGCCAGCGGCACGTTGAACAGGCAGTGGGCGAGGGCGACGGCGATGTGCGTGTCGATGAGGCCGAAGGCCGAATAGAGCTGGAAGAACGGCAGGGCGAACACCGCAGGCGGCGCCATCCGGTTCGACAAGAGCCAGAAGAACAGGTGCTTGTCGCCGAGGAAGCGGTAGCGCGAGAAGGCGTAGGCCGCCGGCAGCGCCACGGCGAGCGAGATCACCGTGTTCATCACCACGTAGGTGAGCGAGTTGATGTAGCCGGAGTACCAGCTCGCGTCGGTGAAGATCACCATGTAGTTGGCGATGGTGAAGGTCTGCGGCCAGAGCGTCAGGCCGCTGACGATTTCCTGGTTCGTCTTGAACGACATGTTGACGAGCCAGTAGATCGGCGCGAGCAGGAACAGGATGTAGAGGGTGGGGACGATGGTGCGGGCGCGCATCAATGTCCTCCCTCGTGGTCGGTCTGCCGCTTGCCGGTCATCACCGTGTAGAAGATCCACGAGAACAAGAGGATGATCAGGAAGTAGACGATCGACATGGCGGCCGCCGGGCCGAGGTCGAACTGCCCGATCGCCATCTTGACGAGGTCGATCGACAGGAAGGTCGTGGCGTTGCCGGGCCCGCCGCCGGTGATGACGAACGGCTCGGTGTAGATCATGAACGAGTCCATGAAGCGCAGCAGCACGGCGATGATCAGCACGTGCTTGATCTTCGGCAGCTGGATGTAGCGGAAGACCGAGAAGCGCGAGGCGCCGTCGATGCGCGCCGCCTGGTAGTAGGCGTCGGGAATGGCGCAGAGGCCGGCATAGGCGAGGAGCACGACGAGGCTCGTCCAGTGCCAGACGTCCATCAGCACCACCGTCGCCCAGGCCGACAGGGTGTCCTGCGTGTAGTTGTAGGGGATGCCCAGCATGTTGACGAACGAGCCGAGCAGGCCGATGTCGCCGCGCCCGAACACCTGCCAGATGGTGCCGACGACGTTCCACGGAATGAGCAGCGGCAACGCCATCAGCACGAGGCACACCGACGACCACACGCCGCGGCGCGGCATGGTAATGGCGATCGCCACGCCGAGCGGGATCTCGATCGCCAGGATGATCGCCGAGAACAGGATCTGCCGCACCAGCGCCTCGTGGAAGCGGCTCGAGTGCAGGAGCTCCTCGTACCACTCGGTGCCGGCCCAGAAGAACTGGTTGTTGCCGAAGGTGTCCTGCACCGAATAGTTGACGACCGTCATCAGCGGGATGATCGCCGAGAAGGCGACGATGACGAGCACCGGCAGGACGAGGAACCAGGCGCGCTGGTTGACCGGCTTGTCCATCACGCCTCTCCCTCGACGAGCCGGCCGTCGGCGTAGACGTGGACGCGCCCGGGCACGAAGCCGATGCGGACGGCGCCGGCGCCGAGCGCCTCGCCTTCGCCGAGCACGGCGGCGATCGGCCGGCCGCCGAGGCTGAGCTTGGCGATCTTCAGGCGGCCGATGTCGTCGACGCGCTGCACCTCGGCGGCGAGGCCGTCGGGCCCGGCGCCGAGGCGCACGTGCTCCGGCCGGACGCCGATCTCGATGCGCGCGCCGGCCGGCAGGCGCGGGTAGCCGCGGGCGAGGGCGATGGTGCCGCCGTCGACGCGCGCGGTGTTGCCGGCGATCTCGGCCGGGAACACGTTCATGCCCGGCGAGCCGATGAAGTAGCCGACGAAGGTGTGCTCCGGCCGGTCGAACAGCGCCTGCGGCGGCCCGATCTGCACGATCTCGCCGTCGTACATCACGACCACCGTGTCGGCGAAGGTGAGCGCCTCGGTCTGGTCGTGGGTGACGTAGATCATCGTGCGCGCGCTCGCCGTCTGCAGGCGCTTCAGCTGCGAGCGGAGCTGCCACTTGAGGTGCGGGTCGATGACGGTGAGCGGCTCGTCGAACAGGATCGCGGCGACGTCCTGGCGCACCAGGCCGCGGCCGAGCGAGATCTTCTGCTTCATGTCGGCGGTGAGCTTCTCGGCCCGCCGGTCGAGCACCGTCGACAGGTCGAGCATGCCGGCGATCTCGCGGACCCGCGCGGCCGCCTCGGCGGCGCCGAGGCCGCGGTTGCGCAGCGGGAAGGCGAGGTTCTCGGCCACCGTCATGGTGTCGTAGACGACCGGGAACTGGAACACCTGGGCGATGTTGCGCGCCTCGGTCGGCAGCGCCGTGACGTCGCGCCCGTCGAACAGGATGCGCCCCTCGCTCGGCGTCACGAGCCCGGAGATGAGGTTGAGCAGCGTGGTCTTGCCGCAGCCCGAGGGGCCGAGCAGCGCATAGGCGCCGCCGTCGTCCCAGGCGAGGTCGATCCGCTTCAGCGCGTAGTCGGACGGCGCCTTCGGCGAGGGCAGGTAGCTGTGGGCGAGCGCGTCGAGGGTGATGCGGGCCATCGCGTCCTCCTCAAGCCGCCACGGCGCCGGCCGTCGTCGGCGCGGCGAGGAGCCGGCCGTCGGCGCCGAAGACGAAGATGCGGTGCGGATCGAGATAGACCTCGAGCGCCGCGCCCGGGTCGAGGTCGTGCACCCCGTGCGCGAGCGACACCCACGCGGCGCCGTCGTGGTGCAGGTGCACGAAGCTCTCCGACCCGGTGATCTCGACGACGCTGACGGTCGCCGGGAGGCCGACCGCCTCGGCCGACGGACGCGACAGGTAGAGGTGGTTCGGGCGGAAGCCGAGCGTCACCTCGCCCGGCGAAAGCCCGGCGAGCGGGCCGACCGCGGGCAGGGACGTGCCGTCGGCGAGGCGGATGCCGCCGGCGGCGACGGTGGCGCGCACGAAGTTCATCGGCGGGTCGGAAAAGGTCTCGGCGGTGATGCGGTCGTGCGGCCGCCGATAGACCTCGAGCGTCGGCCCGAACTGGGTGATCCGGCCCTCGCTCATGGTCGCGGTGTTGCCGCCGAGGAGAAGGGCCTCGGTCGGCTCGGTGGTGGCGTAGACGAAGATCGCGCCGGAGGCGGCGAACACCTTCGGCAGCTCCTCGCGCAGTTCCTCGCGCAGCTTGTAGTCGAGGTTCGCCAGCGGCTCGTCGAGGAGGACGAGGCTCGCGTCCTTGACGAGGGCGCGGGCGATCGCGGTGCGCTGCTGCTGGCCGCCGGAGAGCGCCAGCGGCTGGCGCGCCAGGAACGGCTCGAGCTTGAGGAGGGCGGCCGCCTCGTGCACCCGCCGGTCGATCTCCTCCCGCGGCCGGCCGGCGACGCGCAGCGGCGAGGCGATGTTCTCGTAGACCGTCAGCGAGGGGTAGTTGATGAACTGCTGGTAGACCATCGCGACGTCGCGCTTCTGCACCGGCACGCCGGTGACGTCGCGGCCGTCGACGAGGACGCGGCCGGCGGTCGGCCGCTCGAGCCCGGCCATCAGCCGCATCAGGGTGGTCTTGCCGGCGAGCGTCGGCCCGAGCAGCACGTTGATGGTGCCGGGGGTGAGGCGGAGCGACACGTCGGCGATGTGCCGGACGCGCCCGACGCTCTTGCCGACCCCTTCGAGGACGAGTTCCATCGCGCGCCCCCTCACGCTGCCGGAAGGGCGCTGGCGGAGGGCGCCGCCGCGAGATAGTCGTCGAGCGCCGCCGCCTGCTCGGCCGAGAGCCGGAGCCCGAGCTTCGAGCGGCGCCACAGCACGTCGGCGGCGGTCCGCGCCCACTCGTTGTCGCGGAGATAGAGCACCTCGCGCTCGGTGAGGTCGGCGCCGAAGACGCGGCCGAGGTCGGCCGCCTCGCGGCAGCCGGCGAGGATCATGCGGGCGCGGGTGCCGTAGGCGCGGACGAGGCGCAGCGCGTGCGCGGGGGCGAGGTAGGGGTGCTCGGCGCGGATCTCGTCGGCGAGCGCCTTGGCGCCGTCCCAGCCGAAGTCGCCGCCGGGCAGGGCGTTGCCGGCGGTCCACGGGCGACCGACGGTGAGGTGCGGCGAGAGCTTCTCGAGCGCGTGCTCGGCGAGGCGGCGGAAGGTGGTGATCTTGCCGCCGAACACCGAGAGGAGCGGCGCCCGGCCCTCCGGCGCGTCGAGCTCCAGCACGTAGTCGCGCGTCGCCTCCTGCGCCTTCGAGGCGCCGTCGTCGTAGAGCGGGCGGACGCCGGAATAGGTCCACACGATCGCCGACGGCGCGACGGCGACGCGCAGGTACTCGCTCGCCGCCTTGCAGAGATAGGCGACCTCGCCCTCGCTGATCGCCACCGCCGCCGGGTCGCCGACATAGTCCTCGTCGGTGGTGCCGATCAGGGTGAAGTCGCGCTCGTAGGGGATCGCGAAGACGATGCGGCCGTCGGCGTTCTGGAAGATGTAGGCGCGGTCGTGCTCGAAGAGCCGCGGCACGACGATGTGGCTGCCCTTGACGAGGCGGACGTGGGCGGGCGCGTTCGCCTTGACCGTGTGGTGCAGCACGTCGGCGACCCACGGGCCGGCGGCGTTGATCAGCACGCGCGCCGTCGCGGTCTTCGGCTGGTCGCCGCCCTCGGCCGCGAGGGTCAGCCGCCACAGGCCGCCGTCGCGGGTCGCTCCGGTGCAGCGCGTCCGCGTCAGGATGGTGGCGCCGCGGATGGCGGCGTCGAGGGCGTTGAGGGCGACGAGGCGGGAGTCCTCGACCCAGCAGTCGGAATATTCGAAGGCGCGCACGTAGCCGGGCTTCAGCGCCTTGCCGGCGGCGTCGCGGCGCAGGTCGAGGCTCTTCGTCGGCGGCAGGATGCGGCGGCCGCCGAGGTGGTCGTAGAGGAAGAGGCCGATGCGCAGCATCCACCAGGGCCTGAGGCCCTCGTGGTGCGGCAGCACGAATCGCAGCGGCCAGATGATGTGCGGGGCGTTGCGGAGCAGCACCTCGCGCTCCATCAGCGCCTCGCGCACCAGACGAAACTCGTAGTGCTCGAGGTAGCGCAGGCCGCCGTGGATGAGCTTGGTGGAGGCCGACGAGGTGGCGCCGGCGAGGTCGCCCTGCTCGCAGAGCAGGACGCGCAGGCCGCGGCCGGCGGCGTCGCGGGCGATGCCGCATCCGTTGATGCCGCCACCGATGACGGCGAGGTCGTAGGCCGGTCCCTGCACGCAACCCCCTTGGAGGCGCCCGTGAGACTGGCCGGCGCCGCCTTGTTCTTCGTGTCGGACGCTAATCGAAATCAAAACGAACCTCAATGGGGGGCGAAACGAAATCAAAGCGAATGAAATGCTGCACTGCGGGAACCATTCGGCCGCCACTTTGACATCCGAGAAGGAGCGCCGTTAAAAGGCGCGGCCGCGAGCGCCGTCGCCGCCGGCGCGGCGAAGCGGATGCAGAGAGCATGATGGTGGACCTTCCGATCTCATCCACGGCCTGCCGCTACGGTGAGATCACCTGGGACGCGGCGGCCGGGAAGGCGGGTGGATCCCACGCCGGCAGATCCGACAGCGCCGCGGCCGACATCGGCAAGTCCCTCGCCGTCTACGGCGAATGGCGGGAACGCGAGATCGTCTTCCTGTCGCAGTTCCTCGCGCCGGGGGCGGCGGTCCTCGACGTCGGCGCCGGCATCGGCGCGCTGGCGCTCGGGTTCGCCCGGCGGGTCGCGCCGGGTGGGCGGGTCCTCGCCGTCGAGCCGCGCGCCGCCGAGGCGGCCCTCCTCGCCGTCAACGTCGCGCGCAATGCGCCGGACGTCGTGGTCGTGGCCTCCCTCGACGACGTGGCCGCGGCTCGGCCGGCGCTCGTCCGCATCGACGAGGCGACGGACCCGGCGGCGCTTGTCGCCGCCTTCGCCGCGAGCGAGGCGGTGATCGCGGTCGAGATCGCCTCGCTCGCCACTGCCGCCTCGGCGTTCCGCCACCTCGACGGCTCCGGCCGACGGCTGTGGTTCGCCGACTTCGCCGCCTTCAACCCGGAGAACTTTCGCGCCGTGCCGGGCAACGTGCTCGGCTTCCGGCACGACGCCGTGCTGCTGGCGCTGCCGGCGGGCGCCGCCGACCCGGAGCCTGCGACCGCGCGGGTGCTCGCCCCGGTCGCCGATCTCGAAGGGTTCGCCGACCACTTCCTGCGCATGCCGCGCGCGCGCGACGCGACGATGCGCGAGCGCGACCTCGACGTGCTGCGGCAGCGGCTCGCCGAGATCGAGGCCGACCGCTCGCGCGCCGAGCGCGCCTTCTCGCACGTCTATCGCGAGCGCCGCCACGTCACCGCCCGCGACCTCACCGCCCGCAACGACCTCTCGCGGGAACTGTCGATCGACGACGGGCTGCTCGCCCGACTGACCAAGCGGCGGCGCGGCGAGCTGCGCGGCCACCGCCGGCTGCTCGAGCGGTCCGGGCTGTTCGACCGCGACTACTACCTCGCCCAGAACGCCGACGTCGCCGCCGCCGGCGCCGAGCCGCTGCTGCACTATCTCCTCTTCGGCGCCTACGAGGGCCGCCGGCCGAACGCCTATTTCGACAGCCGCGCCTACATCGCCGCGCACAACGACGTCGCGGCGAGCGGCATCAACCCGCTCGTCCACTTCCACGTCCACGGCGGCCGCGAGGGCCGCTTCTGCGGCGATGCGTTCGACGCGGCCTATTATCTGTCGGCGAACCCGGACGTCGTCGCCTCCGGCGAGAACCCGCTCGCCCATTTCCTGCGCGTCGGCCTGAAGGAAGGCCGGCTGCCGGCGCCCGGGCGGGTCGCGGCGGTCGCCGCGCCGATGCCGACGGCGCCGCCGCCCAAGGCGTGGTCGGGGCTGCGCGCGCGGAGCGGCGGGGCCGGCGCCGCGCCGCTGGTCGACATCGTCGTGCCGGTCTACCGCGGCTACGACGACACGCTCGCGTGCCTCCACTCGGTGCTCGCCGCCCCGGTCGAGACGCCGTTCGAGCTCGTCGTCGTCGACGACAGGAGCCCGGACGTGCGGCTGTCGACCGAGCTCGCCCGGCTCGCCGCGCTCGGCCTCTTCACGCTCCTCGTCAACGAGGAGAACCGCGGCTTCGTCGGCTCGACGAACCGCGGCATGGCGCTGCATCCCGACCGCGACGTACTGCTCCTCAACAGCGACACCGTGGTCTACAACGACTGGCTCGACCGGCTGCGGGCGCAGGCGAAGGCGGGCCGCGTCGCGACCGTGACGCCGCTCTCCAACAACGCCACCATCTGCAGCTATCCGCTCGAGAACACCGACAACGTGACGGCCCTCGAGGTCGAGTACGCCGAGCTCGACCGCATGGCCGCGGCGGCCAATGCCGGCCTTTCGGTCGAGGTGCCGACCGGCGTCGGCTTCTGCATGTACGTCGCCCGCGACTGCCTCGCCGAAATCGGCCTCTTCGACGAGCCGCTGTTCGGCCGCGGCTACGGCGAGGAGAACGACCTCTGCCGCCGCGCCGCCGCCGCCGGCTGGAGCAACCGCCTCGCCGGCGACGTCTTCGTCCGCCACACCGGCGAGGTGTCGTTCGCCGGAACCGCCACCGGCGGCAAGAGCGCCGGCCTCAAGGCCGTCCTCGGCCGGCACCCGGACTACCTCGACCTCGTGAACGACTACATCGCCCGCAAGCCGGCGGCGGCGATGCGCCAGCGGCTCGACGCGGCGCGCCTCGCGCGCCTGTTCCACCGCCCGAACGGCGCGGTCGCCTTCTTCTCGCATGCGATGGCGGGCGGCGTCGTCCGCCACCTCGACGACCTCGAGGCGATGATCGAGGCCTCCGGCCGCGGCGTCGTCATGGTCACGCCGTCCGAGAACGGCATCTCGGTCAGCGCCGAGGCGCCGGTGAGCCTGCCCAACCTGAAGACCATCGGCCGCGAGGACATCGACACCCTGGTCGCCGTGCTCGCGGCGGCGGACGTGCGCCAGATCCACGTCCACAGCCTGATCGGCTGGGCCGACGGCGCGCCGGAGCGCGTGCCGGAGATCGCGCGGCGCCTCGGCGTTCCGTTCGACTTCACCTTCCACGACTACTGGGCGATCTCGCCGGAGATCAACCTGATCGGCCCCGACGGCATCTATTGCGGCGAGGCCGGCGAGGCGACCTGCCGGCAGCAGGAGCGCTACCGCGACCCCGGCATGCCGCGGCCCGACCCGGACGCCAGCGAACCGCTCGTCTGGCGCGAGCGCCACCGCCGCTTCGTGCTCGCCGCCCGCCGTCTGTTCGCCCCGAGCGAGGATGCCGCCCGCCGCCTCGCCCGCCACCTGCCGGACGTCGCGATCCGCGTCCTGCCGCACCCCGAGCCGGCGCCCACCGCCGGGGCGGCGCCGGCCGCCGTCGAGCACCGCGCCGGCGAGCCGCTGCGCGTCGCGATCATCGGCGCGATCGGCCCGCACAAGGGCTCGAAGCTCCTCGCCGCGATGGCGGAGGACGCCATCCGCCGCAAGCTGCCGATCGAGTTCGTGATCGTCGGCTACACCGATCGCAGCGCCGACCTCCGGGCGCTGCCGAACGTCACCGTCACCGGCCGCTACCGCGAGGAGGAGGCCGAGCGCGTCATCGCCGAGCAGCGCTGCCACCTGGCGTTCATTCCCTCGGTCTGGCCCGAGACCTACTGCTACACGCTGTCGATCGCGCTCCGCTGCGGCTTCCCGACAGCGGTGTTCGACCTCGGCGCCCAGCGCGACCGGCTTCTCGCCGCCGACCCGGCGGCGGCGATCGTGCTGCCGCTCGATGCGATGACCGACGCCGCGCTCGCCAACGACCGCCTGCTCGAGGCCCTGCGCCAGGGCTTCGTTCGCCCGGCGCGCACCGATCGCCTCGCCGGGCTCGGCTACACCTTCGACTCCTACTACGGAACCTGACAAAGATGGCTTCGCCCTTCTTCATCGTCGGCTGCGTCCGCTCGGGCACCACCATGCTGCGCAACCTGCTGCGCGGCGTGCCCAACCTCGTGAGCCCGGAGGAGACGCACTACTACCGCTGGGGCGATCCGTTCGGGGCGCCGGCGTTCCAGAACGCGGTCGTCAAGAACCAGCTGATGAAGAAGCACCGCGAGATGGACGGGGTGAGCGAGGAGGCCTTCGCCGACGTGTTCGGGGGCGCTCGCTCGCGGCGAGAGCTCTACGAGCGCTACATGGCGGCGTTCAAGGAGGCGAAGGGGATGCCCGACGCCCGCTGGTTCGACAAGACGCCGCAGAACATCTACGGCCTCGCGATGATCGCGCACGACTTTCCGGACGCCAAGATCGTCCACATCGTGCGCAACCCGGTGAACGTCGTCTCGAGCCTCGCCGAGGGACGCGTCATCGCGATGGCGAACACCGTCGCGGCGTCGAACTACTGGACCGAGGCGCTGTCGATCTTCAACGCGATCCGGCCGGCCATCGCCGGCCGCACCTACGAGCTCAGCTACGAGCGGCTGACCGCCGATCCGCGCCCGGAGTTCGCCAAGCTCCTCGCCTTCCTGGGCGAGGATCCGGCGATCGAGGTAGACGTCTCGAAGATTCACCCCGAGCGCGACCGCTACCGGCAGATCCTGAAGCCCGAGGACATCGAGGTCGTGCGCGAGATCTGCACGCCGTGGGCGATCCGCTACGGCTACGACCTGTCGCAGGCGGTCGTTCCGGCCGCCTGACGCGCCCCTACAGCCGGTCGCGCAGGGCGAACCACAGCATCGCCAGGGTGAGGAGCGGCGCGCGCAGGAGCGTGCCGCCCGGGAAGCGCGGCGCCGGAAGTCGTGCGAAGACGTCGAGGCGACCGGTGTCGCCGCAGATCGCCTCGGCGATCACCTTGCCGGCGAAAGCCGCGGTGCCGACACCCTGGCCCGAATAGCCGGCCCCGACGTAGACGCCGCCGTCGAGGCGGCGGATCATCGGCAGGCGGTGCGGCGTCACCGCCAGCGTGCCGCCCCAGGCGTGGGTGACGGCGACGTCGCCGAGCTGCGGATAGACCTCGAGCATGTGCCCGCGGACGAACGCCCTCAGATCCGGCGGGTCGCGGAAGCCGTAGGTCTCGCCGCCGCCGAACAGCAGTCGGCCGTCGCCGGAGAGCCGCCAGTAGCGCACCACGAAGCGGGAATCCGACACCGCCTCGCGGCCGGGGATGAGCGCGTTGGCGCGCGCGCCGAGCGGCTCGGTCGCCAGGATGTAGTTGCGGATCGGCATGACGCGCGCCTCGACCTCCGGCGCGATGCCGGCGAGGTAGCCGTTGCCGGCGAGCACCACCGCGTCGGCGGTGATCGTGCCCGTCGCCGTCTCGACGCGCGGCCGCTTGCCGGGGACGAGCCGGGTCACCCGCGTGTGCTCGCAGAGCCGCGCGCCGGCGGCCTCCGCGGCGCGGCCGATGCCGAGGGCGAGGGCGAGCGGGTGCAGGTGCGCGGCGCCGCGGTCGCGGAAGCCGCCATGGTAGCGCGAGGTGCCGATCGCCGCGGCGAGTTCCGCGCGGTCGAGCGGCTCGATGGCGGCGTAGCCGTACTCGTCGTGCAGCTTCTCGGCGTAGGCGTGCTCGTCGGCGGCGAGCGAGGCTTTGTGGACGGTGTCGATCAGCCCGTAGGTCAGGTCGCAGTCGATGTCGTGGCGGGCGACGAGCCCGACGATCAGTGCCTTCGCCTCCTCGCCGAGCGTCCACAGCCGGCGCGCGACGTCGCGGCCGAGGCTGCGCTCGAGATAGACCTGGTCGCGGCGCTGGCCGGAGTGGAGCTGGCCGCCGTTGCGGCCGGAGGCGCCCCAGCCGATGCGGTTCGCCTCGACCAGCACGACCTTGCGGCCGGCCTCGGCGAGGTGGAGCGCCGCCGAGAGGCCGGTGTAGCCGCCGCCGACGACGCAGACGTCCGCCGCCGTGTCGCCGTCGAGGGCGCGGCGTTCCGGCGGCGGCGGCACGCTCGCCGCGTACCAGCTCGGGCCGTGCTCGGGAGCGCCGGCCTCGTGGTCGAGCGGGTGGATCACCCCGTCACGCGCCCTTGCCGCTTCAGCTCCATGAAGGTGTCGTCGAGGGTCTTGCGCGCGGCGGCGACGAGCGCGTCGGCCTCCTCGTGCGAGAGCACCAGCGGCGGCGAGAGGATCATCGAGTCGCGCACCGCGCGCATGATCAGCCCGTTCTTGAACGAGAGGTCGCGGCAGAGCCCGCCGACCGAACCCACCGGGGTGAAGCGCTCGCTGCGGCTCGGCTTCGACGGCACCAGCTCGAGCGCGCCGACGAGGCCGACCATCCGCGCCTCGCCGACGAGCGGGTGCTCGCCGAGCGCCCGCCAGCGCGCCTGCAGATAGGGGCCGATGTCGTCGTGCACCCGCTCGACGAGCTTCTCGCGGCGCATGATCTCGAGGTTGGCGAGGGCCGCCGCGCAGGCCGCCGGGTGCCCGGAATAGGTGTAGCCGTGGTAGAACTCGCCACCCTGGAACACCACCTCGGCGACCCGGTCGGCCACCATCACGCCGCCGATCGGCAGGTAGCCCGAGGACAGGCCCTTGGCGATCGGCATCAGGTCGGGCTTCAGGTCGTAATAGTCCGAGCCGAACCAGGTGCCGAGCCGGCCGAAGCCGCAGATCACCTCGTCGACGACGAGCAGGATGTCGCGCTCCGCGCAGATCCGCTTGATCTCCGGCCAGTAGGTGTCGGGCGGGATGACGACGCCGCCGGCGCCCTGGATGGGCTCGGCGATGAAGGCGGCGATGCGGTCCTCGCCGAAGGCGTCGATGGTCGCCTCGAGGGCGCGCGCGGCCTTGACGCCGAACTCCTCCGGCGTGAGGTCGCCGCCCTCGCCGAACCAGTAGGGCTGGGCGGTGTGGACGATTCCTGGGATCGGCAGGTCGCCCTGGCCGTGCATCGGCGACATGCCGCTGAGGCTGGCGGCGCCGACCGTCGAGCCGTGGTAGCCGTTGCGGCGGGCGATGATCGTCTTCTTGTGCGGCTTGCCGAGCACGTCCCAGTACATCCGCACCATGCGGATGACGGTGTCGTTGGCCTCGGAGCCGGAGTTCGTGAAGAAGGTGCGGTTGACGTGCGGCGGCGCGAGCTCCGCCAGCGTCTCGGCGAGCGCGATCGCCGGCTGGTGGGTCGTCTTGAAGAAGGTGTTGTAGTAGGCGAGCTCGCGGATCTGGGCGGCCACCGCGTCGGCGATCTCGCCGCGGCCGTGGCCGATCTGGGTGCACCACAGGCCGGCCATGCCGTCGATGTAGCGGTTGCCCTCGGAATCCTCGAGCCAAACCCCTTCGCCGCGCACCATCACCCGCGCGCCCTCGTCGGCGAGGGCCGCCGAGTCGGTGAACGGATGCCAATGATGGGCGGCGTCGCGGGCGCGCAGAGCGGCGGTATCGTAGGTGTTCTTCTTCATGGGATGGGGCTCGGGGATTGTTGTCTCGTGGGTCTCGCCCACACTACGCCGCCGCCCCCGGGCGGCACCACCCCCCACCCGACGGCTGGTTGCCGCGGGCCGTCAGCGGACCGCGAGCCCGCCGAGCAGGACGTCCGCACCCGCCTCCGCACCGGCCGGGGACGCCGCCCCCGTCGTCTCCGCGCCGGCGCGGGGATAGGCGAGGATGCCGATCCCGGCGATCGTCCGGCCGGCGAGGATGCGCTTCAGCGAGTAGGTGCGGCGGCTCCAGTCGCCGCCGAACGCCCGGCTGGCGCGCGGCCGCAGCACGGTGACCGGCGCCTTGCGGCCGGCCGCGTCGCGGACGCCGTAGTCGACGCCGGCCGGCGGCGCGGACCGTCCCGGCGGGGCGAGCACGAGGACGATCGGCGACGTCGGCGCCGACGGGTTCGCCGCGACGACGACGATCGCCGCGTCGAGCCCGTCGTGGCGGACGGTGTAGTCGAGGGCCCGGACGCCGTCGAAGGCGGTGCGGAACAGCGGCCGGAGCGTGTGGCCGCGCGGTGCGCCCGCCGTCGAGATGCGGAAGCTCGACCCGCCCTGGAAGGCCTCCTTGGTCGTCAGCTCCGCCGCGTAGCGGCCCGAGCCGGAGAGGGTGGTGTCGAGCCAGGTCGGCAGCACGTCGACGGCGCCGACGTCGCCCCACCGCCCCGGCGTCGCGACCTTGCCGTCGCGGTAGCGGGCCTGCCCCATGCCCTGGTCGAAATGGGTGCGGAACGGCAGCGTCGAGGGGATCGGGCGGGCGGCGACGAACTCCGCGACGCCGCCGGCCGGGCGGCGCTCGCCCGCGGTGCCGACCCAGAAGCGCCGGTCGCGCTGCGGGAAGTCGGCCCGGTCCGGGGCCGCCCCGTCGCCCTCGTAGCTCCAGGCCGGGGCGAACACGCCGAAGGAGGTGCCGGCGCGGCCGGCGGCGCGGGCGCCGAGATAGGAGTTCCAGCCGCAATAGAGCCGCGCGCTGTCGCGGCAGAAGGCGTCGACGGCGCTGTAGACCGCGAGCTTGCGCGCGCCGGCGACCCGCGCCGAGGTGCGCGGCGAGCCGTCGTGCAGCGGCGGGCTCCAGTCGTAGTTGACGGTGATGCCGTCGGCCCTGCGGAAGAACGGCAGGTTCTTCGCGTTGAGCTCGTTCTGGTAGGCGAGGGCGCCGGTGCGGATGATCGAATCGTACCAGATCACGCGGGCGCCCGGGTTGTCCTTGCGCAGCGCGGTTCGCAGCTCGCCGACGAAGGCCGCGAGCGAGCGGGCCCGCCGGACGCGCTTGGCCGGCGTCGTGGCGAGCGTCGTCTCGATGTTGACGAGGTAGCCGTCGAAGCCGTAGCCGCGGGCGACGGCGGCGAGCTTCTCGGCGTAGCGGCGGCGCCGCGCCGGGTCGTCGAGCAGCAGCCGCAGCTCGTCCTCGACCTCGGCGAGCTTGCCCTCGATGTCGAAGGTGCCGAGGCTCAGCACGCCGTTGCGGTGGGCGCTGTCGGTCCACCCCGGCGGCGGAAACGAGACGCGGTCGTGCGCGAAGTAGACGAAGGCGTCGACGTATTGCCAGTGGGTGAAGCGGTAGAGGCGGGCGTTGCGCGTGCCGCCGGGAAAGCGGTCCTGGTCCGCCTTGTAGCCGCTGCCCATGTCGTGCATCGCGACGACGCCGGTCGCGGGGTTCTGGCGCGCGGCGCGGGCGATCCAGAGGTCGGCGAGCGGGTGGTCGGCGCCGGGGCGGCGGCGCAGCGCCTCGGTCGCGCGGTTCCACGGCGCGTCGGCGGGCTGCCACGCCGAAAGCGCGGCGAGGCTCTTCAGGGGAACGGTCGCGTGCCGCTCGGCCGCCGTCGCGACCGTCGCCACGAGCGCCAGGGCGACGGCCACGACCGCCCGGCAGAGACCGGCCGCGCGGGCCGCCGCTCTGGTGTTCATCCGCTTCGGCTCCGTACGTGCGCGGTCAGACGTTCAGCAGCAGATATTCCCGCTCCCACGGGCTGATCACCGCCATGAAGGTCTCGAACTCGGCCTGCTTGATCGCCCGGTAGGTGGCGACGAAGGACTTGCCGAAGATCTCGCCGAGCTCCTCGCAGTCGGCGAACAGCTCGACGGCCTCGAGCAGGCCGCGCGGCAGCTGGAACGGCAGGTGCCGGGCCGACCCCTCGATCGGGTCGTCCGGCGACAGGCCCTGGGTGATGCCGAGATAGCCGCAGGCGAGCGAGGCGGCGATGGCGAGATAGGGATTGGAATCGGAGGAGGGGACGCGGTTCTCGACCCGCCGCGACTGCGGCCCGGAGTTCGGCACGCGGAGCCCGACGGTGCGGTTGTCGTAGCCCCAGTGGACGTTGATCGGCGCCGCCGTGCCGCGCGCCAGCCGGCGGTAGGAGTTGACGTAGGGCGCCATGATGCAGGTCACCGCCGGCAGGAAGCGCTGCTGGCCGGCGATGAACGAGAAGAACTCGCGGGTCGGCGCGCCGTCCGCGTCGGAGAAGATGTTGGTGCCCGTCTCGGCGCTGACGATCGACTGGTGGATGTGCATCGCCGAGCCGGGCTCGCTCGACATCGGCTTGGCCATGAAGGTGGCGTACATCTTGTGGCGCATCGCCGCCTCGCGCAGCGTGCGCTTGAACAGGAACACCTGGTCGGCGAGCTCGAGCGGGTCGCCGTGCAAGAGGTTGATCTCCATCTGCGCCGCGCCCTCCTCGTGGATGAGGGTGTCGATCTCCAGGCCCTGCGCTTCGGAGAACTCGTAGATGTCGTCGAACAGCGCGTCGAACTCGTTGACCGCGGCGATCGAGTAGGACTGCCGGCCGATCTCCGGCCGGCCGGAGCGGCCGATCGGCGGCTTCAGCGGATAGTCGGCGTCGGTGTTCGGCTCGACGAGGTAGAACTCGATCTCCGGCGCCACCACCGGCTTCCAGCCGCGGTGCGCATAGAGGTCGAGGATGCGGCGGAGCACCTGGCGCGGCGCCACGTCGACCGGGCGGCCGTCGCGATAGTAGGCGTCGTGGATCACCTGGGCCGTCGGGTCGCTCGCCCACGGCACGACCGCGAGCGTCGAGAAGTCCGGCTCGAACACGAGGTCGCCGTCGGTCGGGTCGTGCTCGAAGTTCTCGTCCTCCTGCGGATAGTCGCCGGAGATCGTCTGGGTGAAGATCGACGTCGGCATCGTCATCGACGGCCCGTCGAGGAACTTCTGCGTCGGCATCATCTTGCCGCGCGCGACGCCCGCCTGGTCGGGAACGATGCACTCGATGTCCTGCAGGCCGCGCTTCATGAGCCAGTCGCGCGCTTCGGCGGCCGATGCGACGCCGCGCGGCGGCGGCGCTTGGCGCTCCGGCTTCTTCTTCTTGGTCATGGCGAAAGGGTCCTTCCTGCGGGTGCCGACGATGGTGGACGAGCCGGTCGTGTCGGCGCAAGGGGGGAGGAATGGCGGAATTCCGCCGGATGGGGTATGAGGAGGAACGGCAACCTCCTTGTACCGCAACGACGAGCGATCCCATGCGACCGACCGCCCCCGGCCCGGCCGACGCCACCGGGTCGACCGGCCCGGCCACCGACCGGCGCCTTCCGACCGAGGTGGCGCGCTATTTTGCCGCCCATCCCGACACCGAGGCGGCCGAGCTGCTGATCACCGACACGAACGGTATCCTGCGCGGCAAGTGGGCGCCGGCGACGACCATCGAGAAGGCCTTCACGAGCGGCGTGAACTTCCCGCTGTCGATGTTCGGCATCGACACCTGGGGCCGCGAGGTGATGGAGACCGGCCTTCACGTCGACACCGGCGACCGCGACGGCTTCTGCCGCGCCGTGCCCGGCACGCTCCGGCCGGTGCCGTGGGCGCCGCAGCCGACCGCGCAGGTGGTGCTGACCATGCAGACCGAGCGCGGCGTGCCGTTCCACGGCGACCCGCGCACCCGGCTCGAGGGCGTCGTCGAGCGTCTCGCCGGCCTCGGGCTCGCGGCGGTCTGCGCCATGGAGCTCGAGTTCTACCTGATCGATCCGGCGGCCGCGCCGCACACGAGCGGCATGCCGGCGCCGGCGCGCTTCGAGGCGCACGGGCCGGAGCGGCAGAACATCTACGGGCTCGCCGACCTCTCCGCCCACGGGCGCCTGTTCGGCGAGATCCGCGCCGCCGCGAAGGCGCAGGGCCTGCCGATCGACACGATCGTCAAGGAGGCCGCGCCCGGCCAGTTCGAGGTCAACCTCAAGCATCGCAGCGACGCGATGGCCGCCGCCGACGACGCGGTGCTGCTGCGCCGCCTGATCACCGAGACGGCGGCCGGGCACGGCCTCCGGGCGACCTTCATGGCGAAGCCCTTCGTCGGCTGGGCCGGCAACGGGCTGCACGTCCACGTCAGCCTGATCGACGGGGAGGGGCGCAACGTCTTCGCCGACGTCGGCACGGGCGAGCAGCGGCTCGGCGCGGCGATCGCCGGGCTCGTCGAGACCATGGTGCCGGCGACGCTGATGTTCGTGCCGAGCTGGAACGGCTTCCGCCGCCTGAAGCCCGGCTCCTACGCGCCGACGCGGGTGACCTGGGGCCACAACAACCGCTCGGTGGCGATCCGCGTCCCGGCGAGCGAGCCGGCGGCGCGGCGCCTCGAGCACCGCATCGCCGGCGCCGACGCCAATCCCTATCTCGTGCTGGCGGCGATCCTCGGCGGCATCGTCGAGGGCCTCGAGCGCGGCCTCGTGCCGCCGCCGCCGGTCGACCGCTCGGCCTACGAGGCGCCGGCGCCGTCGCTGCCGTCGAGCATGGCCGAGGCGATCCGGCTGTTCGAGCGCTCGGACTTCGTGCGCCGCATGTTCGGGGTCGAGTACCGCACCCTGTTCGCGGCCGTGAAGAGCGCCGAGATGGCCGCCTTCGAGGATGAGGTCACGCCGCTCGAGCGCTCGACCTACCTGTAGGCATCGGCCCTCTAGGCTTCCGCGCCCGCGACGGCCGCCGCCGACCGTCCGCCGTCGCCGGCCGCGTCGAGGCCGGCCGCGCCGTCGAGCACGATGGGCCCCTCCTGCCGGCGGACCACCTGCGCGGTGACGGCGAGCGAGGCGAGGTAGGAGGTGAACGTCGCCAGCCGCAGGTCGGCGAGCTCGACGGCGCGGTCGGCCGCGCCATCGCCGCCGCCGCCGCGGTCGCCGACATCCATCCCTTCGGCGACGAGCAGCAGTCCGTCGTCGTAGATGCGGCCGACCAGGACGCCGTTGACGCGGACGTCGTAGCGGACGGTGCCCAGCGTCGACTGGGTGCTCAGTCCCCGGACGACCCCGACGCCCGGAATCTCGACGGCGCCGGGGGGCACCGGCGCGCCCTCGATTCGCCCGGCGCTGTCGTAGACGAGGTCGTCGACCCCGCCGGTCTCCTCCGGCGGCGGCGGCGCGATGGCGGGCAGCTCGCTCCGCGTGGCCGCCGCCGGCGGACCGGCGACGGCGATGCCGGCGTCCTGCAGCCGGTACAGCGGGAAGACGTTCGCCGAAGATCCGTGCAGGCCTATGGCTGCGACCAATGCGATCTCTCCTCACGATGCGGACCGTCGGCGTGCGGGGGCCGGGGCGGGAGGCGGGCCCGGCGGCGAACGCCCGCGACGCGCCCGGTGCGGCCGAGCGGGAATGACGTCCGTCGATCAGTGTGACAGCGGAAGCTTGCGCGTGGCTGCCCACCGGCGGCGGCCGACCCGTGCGGCGCCTCGCCGTTTTTAGGTTGAGCGCACGCTGTCCGCCGCATAACCTTCCGGGAAGAGGGTGTGGGCCGGCGTTCCGCCGGCTCGAAATCCAGGGGAGTCGACATGCGTCGTCCGCTACGCACCGCCTTCGCCGTCGCCGTCGTCGGCGCGGCAATGGGGATGGGGGGCAGCGCCCTCGCCCAGGACAAGGTCGTCAACATCTACAACTGGTCGGACTATATCGACGACTCGATCCTGACCGACTTCACCAAGCAGACCGGCATCAAGGTCGTCTACGACGTCTTCGATTCCAACGACATCCTGGAGACCAAGCTGCTCGCCGGCGGCAGCGGCTACGACATCGTGGTGCCGACCGGCACCTTCCTCGCCCGGCAGATCCAGGCCGGCGTCTTCCAGAAGCTCGACAAGGCGAAGATCCCGAACCTCGTGCACATGTGGCCGGAGATCCAGCAGCGCGTCGCCAAGTACGACCCGGGCAACGACTACTCCGTCAACTACATGTGGGGCACCACCGGCATCGGCTACAACGTCGCCAAGGTGAAGGAAGCCCTCGGGGACGCGGCGCCGGTCGATTCGTGGGACCTCGTCTTCAAGCCGGAGAACGCCGCCAAGCTGGCGAAGTGCGGCATCAACATGCTGGACTCGGCCGACGAGATCATCCCGGCGGCGCAGAAGTATCTCGGCCTCGACCCGGACTCGAAGTCGACCGAGGACATCCAGAAGGCGGCCGAGCTCCTGGTCTCGATCAAGCCCTACGTGCAGAAGTTCCACTCGTCCGAGTACATCAACGCGCTCGCCAACGGCGACATCTGCGTGGCGGTCGGCTGGTCGGGCGACATCCTGCAGGCGCGCGACCGCGCCGCCGAGGCGAAGAACGGCGTCGAGATCGCCTACACCATCCCCAAGGAAGGGGCGCTGATGTGGTTCGACCAGATGGCGATCCCCGCCGACGCCAAGAACCTCGACAACGCGCTCACCTTCCTCAACTACCTGCAGCAGCCGGAAGTGATCGCCAAGGCGTCGAACTACATCTTCTACGCCAACGGCAACAAGGACTCCTGGCCGTTCCTCGACAAGGCGGTGCTCGACGACCCGGCGATCTACCCGCCGCCGGAGACCATCGCCAACCTCTTCACCATCAGTCCCTATCCGCCGGCGGCCCAGCGGGTGCTGAGCCGGGCCTGGACGACCGTGAAGAGCGGCAGCTGACGATCACGACACGAAGCCCGGCGCACCCGCCGGGCTTCTTGCTTTTCGGGACGGACTGAGGCCGGGCAGGGGGACGGAGCGCCGTTCCCCCGGCCGGATCGATCCCACGGCCGGCGGGTGCGCGGATCTCGGCGCCCGACCGGTCGGCCGGGATCTCGCGTGGGGATCGTCAGGGGGTTATCGGCGTGGGCAAGCAGGCGATTGGACCGGTGCGTCGCAAGTTCGCGCCGTGGAACGACCCGACGGCGAAGGCGCTGATCGAGTTTCGCAACGTCACCAAGCGCTTCGGCGACTTCGTCGCCGTCGACAGCCTCGACCTCAAGATCTACGAGCGCGAGTTCTTCGCCCTCCTCGGCCCGTCCGGCTGCGGCAAGACCACCTTGATGCGGATGCTCGCGGGCTTCGAGAACCCGACCGAGGGCGACGTCGTGCTCGACGGGCGCTCGATCGTCGGGGTGCCGCCGTTCCGCCGCCCGGTCAACATGATGTTCCAGTCCTACGCGCTCTTCCCGCACATGACGGTGGAGCAGAACATCGGCTTCGGCTTGAAGCAGGACGGCATGCCGAAGCCCGACATCGAGGCGCGCGTCGGCGAGATGCTGAAGCTCGTCAAGCTCGAGCAGTTCGCCAAGCGCAAGCCGCACCAGCTCTCCGGCGGCCAGCGCCAGCGCGTCGCGCTCGCCCGCTCGCTCGCCAAGCGGCCGAAGGTGCTGCTCCTCGACGAGCCGCTCGGCGCGCTCGACAAGAAGCTGCGCGAGGAGACGCAGTTCGAGCTCATGGACCTGCAGCAGCAGCTCGGCATGACCTTCCTCGTCGTCACGCACGACCAGGAGGAGGCGATGACGGTGGCCGACCGCATCGCGGTGATGGACAAGGGCCGCATCATCCAGGTGGCGCCGCCGGCCGAGATCTACGAGCAGCCCGCGTCGTGCTACGTCGCCGAGTTCATCGGCGCGGTGAACATGTTCGAGGGCGTCGCCGTCGCGTCGCCGGGCGTGACGCGGATCGAGTGCCCCTCCACCGGCGTCACCGTCGAGGCCGACGGCGACGTCGGCGCGGTCGCCGGCCAGCCGACCTGGTTCGCCGTCCGGCCGGAGAAGGTGCGCGTCACCCACGACGCGCCCGCCGACACCAGCATCAACGCCATCGCGGGCGAGGTGTGGGACATCGGCTATCTCGGCGACATGTCGATCTACCACGTCCGCCTCGCCGACGGCCGCACCCTGCGCGCCTCGATGGCGAATGCGACGCGGGTGGTCGAGCGGCCGATCTCCTGGGACGACAAGGTCTGGCTCTCGTGGAGCCGCGACGCCGGCGTGGTGCTGACCCGCTAGCGGGCCGAGGCGAGGGGAGGGCGGGCCGATGGCGGTTGCGGAAATCGGAGCGGGCGCGGCGAAGGCCGAGGCTGCGGAGGCGGGCGGGTCGGGGCTGCACGGCGCGCTCGGCCGGCGCATCGTCATCCTGCTGCCCTTCCTGTGGATGCTGTTCTTCTTCCTGGCGCCGTTCCTGATCGTGCTGAAGATCTCCTTCTCGGAGACGGCGATCGCGATGCCGCCCTACACGCCGTCGTTCTCGCCGTTCGTCGACGGGATCAGCGGCACCATCGCCAAGCTCGGCGACCTCGGCCTCGACACCTACGTCTTCATCACCGAGGACTCGCTCTACTGGCGCAGCTACGTCTCGAGCGTGTGGATCGCCTTCTCCTCGACGGTGATCACCCTGCTGATCGGCTATCCGATCGCCTACGGCATGGCGCGGGCGCCGCGCGAGTGGCGGCCGACGCTGCTGATGCTGGTGATCCTGCCGTTCTGGACGAGCTTCCTCATCCGCGTCTACGCCTGGATCGGCATCCTGTCGCGCGAGGGCCTGCTCAACAAGGTGCTGATCTCGATCGGCCTCGTCTCGCCCGACCAGCCGCTGGTGATCCTGTCGACCAACACGGCGGTCTACATCGGCATCGTCTACTCCTACCTGCCGTTCATGGTGCTGCCGCTCTACTCGGCGCTCGAGAAGCTCGACGAGACGCTGCTCGAGGCGGCGGCCGACCTCGGCTGCACGCCGTGGCGCGCCTTCTGGCAGGTGACCTTCCCGCTCTCGATGCCTGGCGTCGTCGCCGGCTCGTTCCTGGTGTTCATCCCGGCGGTCGGCGAGTTCGTCATCCCGGACCTCCTCGGCGGCTCCGGCACGCTGATGATCGGCCGCACCTTGTGGACCGAGTTCTTTAACAACCGCGACTGGCCGGTCGCCTCGGCGGTCGCCGTCATCCTCCTGCTCATCCTGGTGGTGCCGATCGTGCTCTTCCAGAACCACCAGGCGAAGCTGCAGGAGGCCGGCCGATGAGGCGGATGGGCTGGTTCAACATCACCTCGCTGACGCTCGGCTTCGCCTTCCTCTACCTGCCGATCGTGCTGCTCGTGATCTACTCCTTCAACGCCGGCAAGAACGTCGCGATCTGGGAGGGCTGGTCGCTCAAGTGGTACGCGGCGCTGTGGCAGGACCAGCAGATGCTCGACGCGGCGTGGGTGACGCTGCGCGTCGGCTTCCTGTCGGCGACGGTGGCGACCGTGCTCGGCACGCTCGCCGCGATCGCGCTGGTGCGCGGCGGCCGCTTCTTCGGGCGCAGCGTGTTCTCCGGCATGGTGACGGCGCCCTTGGTGCTGCCGGAGGTGATCCTCGGCCTGTCGCTGCTGCTCCTGTTCGTGGCGATCGGCTTCGACCGCGGCTTCTGGACGATGACGATCGCCCACATCACCTTCATCATGTGCTACGTGACGGTGGTGGTGCAGTCGCGGCTCGTGTCGTTCGACCGCTCCCTCGAGGAGGCGGCCCTCGACCTCGGCTGCACGCCGGTCAAGACCTTCTTCCTGATCACCCTGCCCTTGATCCTGCCGGCCGTCGTCTCCGGCTGGATGCTCGCCTTCACGCTGTCGCTCGACGACCTCGTGATCGCGAGCTTCACCACCGGGCCGGGCGCCACCTCGCTGCCGATCAAGATCTACAGCCAGGTGCGGCTCGGCGTGTCGCCGGAGATCAACGCGATCTGCACGATCCTGATCGGCATCGTGGCGGTGGGCGTGGTGATCGCCTCGCTGCAGCTGAAGCGCCAGGAAGTCGAGCGCCAGCGCGCCGAGCGGATGGCGGCGGCCGGGCGGTAGCGCCGGGCAGAGGCGCGATCTGGCCCGCGCGCAAGTCGTCCTCGCGCGCAAGTCGTCCTCGCGCGGAAGTCGTCCTCGCGCGTAAGCCGGCGCGGGCGTTCGCCGTTGCCGGGCGACGGCGGCGGCGATCCAGGGCGAAATCAGGGGGCTGAAAAAAAGAAAGCCGGGCTCCGCGAGGAGCCCGGCAGTTGTCGCATCCCGAGGGACGCGACACCTTCCAGAGGGGAACAGCTGGCTGAACAGCGCGCCGTTGGGAGGTGGAACGGCGAACCGTGTCCTTCAGCCACACGAACTGTATGCCATCCGCCGGTTGCCCAAACAACAAGCACATGTGCATGCCAGACATGCAGGGAGCGCATCGCTGTTGTGCAATTCCGGGTCGCGGCGAGGGCGATTCGCGTGCTGGCCTGCCGCCCCCGCGGGGCTCAGCCGAGCTGGAACCACCAGGTGGCGAGGCCCAGGAACGCGGCGAAGCCGACGACGTCGGTGATCATCGTCACGAACACGCCGGAGGCCACCGCCGGGTCGACGTCGATCGCCTCGAGCGCCATCGGAAAGAGCACGCCGACGAGGCCGGCGGCGAGCAGGTTGACGACGAGCGCGGTCGCGATCACCCCGCCGAGCTGCGGGCTCGAGAACCACAGCGCGGCGACGCCGCCGACGAACACGGCGACGCCGAGGCCGTTGATGAGCCCGACCATCACCTCGCGGCGGATCACCCGGCCGGCGTTGCGCCGGCCGAGCTCCTTGGTGGCGAGCGCGCGCACGGTGACGGTCATCGCCTGGGTGCCGGCGTTGCCGCCCATCGAGGCGACGATCGGCATCAGGATGGCGAGCGCCACCATCTCCTCGATGGTGGCGTCGAACAGGCCGATCACCGCGGCCGCCATGAAGGCGGTGATGATGTTGACGAACAGCCAGGGAAAGCGGCTGCGCGCCGTGTAGGCGACGGTGTCGGACATCTCCTCGTCGCCGACGCCGGCGAGCGCGCGGATGTCCTCCTCCGCCTCCTCCTCGATGACGTCGACGATGTCGTCGATGGTCAGCATGCCGACGAGGCGCTCGCCGGCGTCGACCACCGCCACCGAGACGAGGTTGTAGCGCTTGAACAGGCGGGCGACGTCCTCCTGGTCCTCGTCGGCGCGGACGACGTGCTGCTCCTCGCTCATCACCTCCGAGACCTTGGTGGAGCGCTGGGCGCGCAGCATGCGGTCGAGCGGCACCGTGCCGAGCAGGCGGAAGGCCGGGTCGACGACGAAGATCTCGTAGAAGGTGTCGGGCAGCTCCTCGCCGACGCGCAGGAAGTCGATCGTCTGGCCGACCGTCCAGAACGGCGGCACCGCGACGAAGTCGGTCTGCATGCGCCGGCCGGCGCTCTCCTCGGGGTAGTCGAGCGAGCGGGCGAGGCGCAGGCGCTCCGGCGCCGGCATCTGCTCGAGGATCGCCTCCTGCTCGGCGTCGTCGAGGTCCTCGAGCAGGTAGACCGCGTCGTCCGAATCGAGCTCGCGCATGCCCTCGGCGACCGCCTCCGGCGGCAGCGCCTCGAGGATGCGCACGCGCATCGTCTCGTCGATCTCGGTGAGTGCGGTGAAGTCGAAGGCGTCGCCGAGCAAGCGCACGAACTCGGGCTGCTCGTCCGGCGACAGGGCGGCGAGGAGGTCGCCGAGATCGGCCTCGTGCAGGTCGGCGGCGAGCGTCTTCAGCCCGGCGGCGTCGCCGGCCTCGATCGCCTGCTCGACCGCCGCGAGGTAGACGCCGTCGAGCCCGCCGTCCGCGTCGCGGATCGCCGGGCCGGTCGCCTCGATCTCCTCGGCGTCGTGGGGATCCGCCATCGTGCACGTCCATCGGGGGTGAGGGGGCCCGCGAGGGCAGGCGACCCGATGCATAGGCGCGACGGCGCCCGAGGACAACGGGCGATTCGACGGCGGCCGACGTCGGCGGTCGAACCGGCCCGGTCGGGGGGCTCGATCGCTTGCGGTGCCGATGCAGTATCGCATCGACATCGCGCCGCTGCCGCCGCGATCACGAAGACTTGCGTAGAGCTACCAACTCGCCATCCTGGAAATGGTCCAATAACAATGAATGACGGCCAACAGAACAAGATCGAGGTCGACCATGAAAGCGCTCAGCATAGCAGCCGCGGTCGCGGTGGCGGGGACCCTCGCCGGCGGCTTCGGAATCGCGGGAATCGAGCCGGCGGCCGCGCAGGGAGCGGCCGGTGCGGTGGGCATCAGCGGGCCGCCGCCGTCGGGACGCGAGTCGGCGCTGCCGAAGACGGCGCCCGGCCGCTTGCCGCGCGCCGACGCGGCGCAGTTCGAGGAGATGGAGCGGGTCGCGAGCCCCGCGCCGGGCGGCGTGCCGGGCCTGTCGTCGACGATGTCGAACGGCAAGCGCACCTTCAAGCTCGACGCGACAGAGGCGCCCGAGGCCTTCGGCTCGGCGAAGATGCCGTTCACCACCTCGCGCGTCGCCGTGCAGGTGCTCGGCACCTCGACTTCGGCGGCGATGACGCCGGTGACGAGCTATCCCTACCGCGCCACCGGCAAGCTGTGGGCACGCTTCGGCTCGTCCTGGTTCGTCTGCACGGCCTCGCTGATCGGTAAGGGCATCCTCGTCACCGCCGCCCACTGCATCCACAACTACGGCAAGAAGGGCCCAGGCTTCGCCAACGCGATCGAGTGGGATCCGGCGACCTATTCCACCACCGGGCGGCCTTACGGCCGCTACAGCTACCGCTACGCGGCGATCCCGACGCCCTACTATAACGGCACGGACACCTGCACGACGCGCGGCGTCGTCTGCAACAACGACATCGCCGTCATCGTGCTGTGGCCGGTCGGCGGCGTGATGCCGGGCAGCCGGCTCGGCTGGTACCGCTACGGCTGGAACGGCTACTCGTTCGTCACCTCGCCGGTGTTCGGCAACCGCCACATGGCGCAGATCTCGCAGCTCGGCTACCCGGTGTCGCACGACGGCGGCTACCAGATGCAGCGCACCGACGCGGCGGGCGTCTACTACACCTCCGGCAACCTGAAGAACACGCAGATCGGCTCGGCGCAGACCGGCGGCTCGAGCGGCGGCCCGTGGCTCGTCAACCTCGGCACCCCGCCGGTGGTGGCGAACAACGTCAGCCGCGGCACCTCGGTGCTGCAGGCGGTGGTCGGCGTGACGAGCTACCAGTCGACGACCTACGGCTACAACCGCCTCGGCTCGTCGTGGTTCGGGCAGAACGTGCAGTACCCGAGCGCCAACTACGGCGGCCGCGGCGCCGGCAACATCGGCTATCTGGTCAACTACGTCTGCAGCCAGCCGGCCTACTCGGCGTCCTGCTGACCGGACATCGACCCGACGAGACGTGCGCAAGGCCGGCCCTCGTGGCCGGCCTTGTTCGTCGCGGATCGTCGGCGGCGGCCGCTACAGCCGGCGAAGCCAGCCGTTCGGGTTGTAGGTCGCGTTGAAGCCGTAGAAGTCGCACAGCGCCTCGTCGAGCGCGTAGGCGCCGGGGTGGCGGGCGAGGAAGTCCGAGACGCCACGGTTCGGGCCGCTCTCGTAGCGCTCGTAGAACGGGTTGCTGAACTGCGCGAGCACGCCGTCCTCGACGACGATGTAGTCGCCGGGCGCGAGCCGGTCGTGGAAGAACTCCAGCACCGACGTCGTCTCGCGGTGGAAGTGGCTGCTGTCCTCGACGACGAGGAACGGCCGCTTGCACGCAGCGAGCAGCTCCTCGCCGAGCACCGCGCCGAGGTCGTTGGCGTCGCCCACCATCAGGGTGATGCGCGGATCGGTGAAGCCGACCTCCGGATGCGTGTCGACGGCGAGGACGCGCGCGCCCTCGATCCCCTGGGCGGTCAGCATGTCGGCGAACCACAGCGCGCTGCCGCCGAAGCGGGCGCCGACCTCGATCACCGTCGCGGGCTTCAGCGCCGACAGGAGCTGCAGGTAGAGCGCGATGTCGAACGGGCTCTTCTGGAACGGCACGCCACGGTAGACCGAACGCATCACGCCGCCCTGGATGTCGTCGAGCGTCGTGGCGGGGATCCGCGAGGTGAAGGGCCGGCCGTTCAAGGGCGGCGGCAGCATGGCGCGCTGGCGGGCCTCGGTGCTGGTGTCGTCCACGCGTCTCTCCTTCGTCCGCGGCCGGCTCGAACCCTCTTAGCGGATGGCGGACGAAATTCCATCCTCGCGCCGGGTCGTCGTCGCTACCCCACGCCGCCCTCGCGCCGCGGCGGGATGGCGTAGGACGCCCGAACGGCCTCTAGGGGCTCGCCGGCGGCCGCCCAGAAGTCCCAGCCTCCCGCGAAGAGGTCGACCGTCGCGGCCGCGCCGCGCTCCCAGGCCTCGAAGAAGCCGGCCGGCTGGAAGGCGCCGGTGGCCGATTGCGCCACGTCGTTCAGCTTGATGCCGAGGTGCCAGGAGAACAGCACCGGCAGCACGTGCGCGGCCATGGCGTGCCAAGGGTGCATTGCGGCGGTGAAGGTCGAGACCATGAGCTCGCCGGCCGGCGTCGTGTCGTAGCCGGCGAGCACGTGCGCCGAATCGTGCGGCAGCGAGAACACCGCGTTGAGCGCGTCCGGCTCGCCGGGCAGCGCGTAGCCGTTGTCGGCGAAGTGGGCGAGGAAGGCGCGGCCGAAGGTGCCGGCTGGCAGGTCGGCGAGGGCGCGGAAGCGGGTGGCGAGCGCCGGGTCGGCCCCGTCGCCGCGATAGGGCAGCAGCCAGGCGAACACGTCGTCGGTGACGCCGCGGCTCCAGGGATGGCCGGTGATGCTCGCCATGTTCTCGCGCACCATGTGGCCGAGGGCGCCCTGGAGGCGGCCGTGCGCGGCCCGCGCGAGGTCGTGGACGTAGCCGTCGTCGATGCCGAGGGCGCGCGCGAAGGCCGACACGCGGTCGATCTTCGCCTTGTCGACGGCGCCGTCGACGAGCGCCATCACGGCGGCGAGCCGCACCGCCTCTTCGCGCAGCGGGCGCGTGGTGATGGCCTGGGCGAGGGCCGACGGCGCGATCGGCGCGGCGGCGGCGTCATCGGCGTCGAGCCCGAGGGTGATGCGCGCGGCGGCGGCGAGCGTCGCCCGGTCGGCTGCGGTCTCGGCCGCCGCCCCGCGGGCGAGCGACACGGCCCGCATGGCCGAGAGAATCGCCCGCTTCTCGCCGTCCGTCGCGCTGAGCCGCATGGTGCCCGTCTCCCGTTGCCGCTGTTCGGGCGAGACTAACACCGGCGCCGGCCGCTGTCGGCACACGGCGGCACGCGAGGCCCGGCAGCGCCGGACGCCTCGATTGGCAGCCATCGATCAGGCGAGCCCCGGTCGGGACTGCCTCGTCGGACACGTCTGGATCAGGAGAGTGAGGATTTTGTCAGAGCCATCCCGGGAAGGGATGGTGCGGTGAAGAAGACTCGAACTTCCACGGGTTGCCCCACAGCGACCTCAACGCTGCGCGTCTACCAATTCCGCCACCACCGCAAGGCCCGCTCGTCAGGGCCGGCTGCCGTGTATCAAATCGGCGACCCCGCATCAAGCGCGAAGGCGCCTTCATCCGCGCGCCCATCGGGTCGCGGCGACGGCGGTGGGCCCGGAGGCATTGAAGAGCGGGGGGTGATGTGGCCATCTCTAGGCCCATGAGCGACCTCTCAGCCCTCGCCGAAGCCCGCCCGACGCCGCCCGCGGCCCGCCGCGACGTGCGCTTCCTGCCCGCGCCCGGCGCGCCGCCGGTCGAGTGGGTGATCGCCGACGCGCCGGTCGACTATCCGGAGGCGGTGGCCGAGATGGAGGCGCGTGCGGCGGCGATCGCCGAGGGGCGGGCGGCCGAGCGGGTGTGGCTCGTCGAGCACCCGCCGCTCTACACCGCCGGCACCAGCGCGCAGGAGGCGGACCTTTTGGCGCCCGACCGCTTCCCGGTCCACCGCACGGGGCGGGGCGGCCAGTTCACCTACCACGGCCCCGGCCAGCGGGTCGGCTACGTGATGCTCGACCTGAAGCGCCGCAAGCCCGACGTGCGCCTCTTCGTCTCGGCGCTCGAATCCTGGCTGATCGGCACGCTCGCCCGCTTCAACGTCGCCGGCGAGCGGCGCGAGGATCGCGTCGGCGTGTGGGTGCGGCGGCCGGACAGGGGCGAGGGCGTCGAGGACAAGATCGCCGCCATCGGCATCCGCGTCCGCCGCTGGGTGAGCTTCCACGGCGTCTCGCTCAACGTCGAGCCGGACCTCGAGCACTTCTCCGGCATCGTGCCCTGCGGCGTCGCCCTGCACGGCGTCACGAGCCTCGTCGACCTCGGCCGCCCGGTGACGATGGCCGACGCCGACACCGCCCTGCGCGCGGCCTTCGAGGAGGTGTTCGGGAAGACGGTGCTGGTTCACGACGGCGCCGCAGCAAGCAGCGGAAATTCACGGTGACCAGCAAGCTTCCTGGGACCAGCAAGCGTTCTGGTAGCCTTCGCCCATTGCATGGGCGAGCGCGTCTAGGAGCTCTGAAACCATGATCGTCGGAATCAAATCGAGATCAGTTGGACTTTGGGTCGCCTCGGTGTTGGGTGTGTCTTTGCCGATCGCAATGGATGCCATGGCGGCGCCAGACAGTTTGACGCGCTGGAGCGAGTGCCATGACCTGACGGTGGAGAACAGGGAGATCGTCCAAGATCTTCTTCGGCCGTGGAAGAAGTATATCTCGGTAGCTTATGATTGCTCGGCTGGCGTTTGCCGTGTGTCGTTTTATGTAGCCGGGAAGCGGGAGATCTACATGTCTCCTCCGTCCCCAAAGCGGCCAGCCTACATTTGCGCATCAAGTAGTGAGACGCCAATAGACGATGGATTCGAAGAATGTAGAGATATTATCGATGGGGGAAATTTCTTTATTGGGATCGGAAGACGTCCCGCACTGTACAATATTTCTATTGTTAATCCGCGTGGACAGAAGTTCAATACATGGAAATGCCTCGGTGCGGAGGTTCCTCAGTACCCCATGACCGACCCGAATCAGAAGACACCGCAGTTCCGTGTGTTCTTCATCGATCGAGGGAAGTTGACGATCATGGAGGAATTCTAGGAGCGCATCGGTGGTGTGCCGGACGTCGGCTCAGGCGTGGAGTTTGGAAGGCCGGGCAGAGGAATCGCCCCGCCGCTCACGCCGTCCCGCGCACCTGGAAGCCGGTCGGGCGCTCGGCGGTCTCGCTCTCGACGATGCCGTCGACGCGGGCGCCGAGGGGGCCGGTCCGGCAGGCGACGACGATCGCCGCGACCACGTTCTCGGGGCCGTAGAGCACCGCCTCGACCTCGCCAGAGAGGAGGTTGCGCGCCCAGCCGGCGAGGCCGAAGCGCGTCGCCTCCTCGGCCAGCCAGGCGCGGTAGCCGACGCCCTGGACGCGGCCGTGGATCAGGAGATGCACGGCGCGCGGGGCGGTCGGCAGGGCGTCGTCGTCGTCGTCGAAGCTCACGCGAATTCCATGATCACCGCGTCGACCGACAGGCTGTCGCCGGCCTTCGCCTTGATCGCCTTGACGGTCAGGTCGCGCTCGGCCTTGAGCACGTTCTGCATCTTCATCGCCTCGACGATGGCGAGCGGCTCGCCGGCCTTGACCTCCTGGCCCTCGACGACGTCGATCGAGACGACGAGGCCGGGCATCGGGCAGAGCAGGAAGCGCGAGGTGTCGGGCGGCTTCTTCTCCGGCATCAGCGCGGCGAGCGCGGCGGTGCGCGGCGTCATCACCCGCGCCTTGGCCGTCACGCCGCGCCAGGAGAGCGCGAGGCTCGAGCGGCCGGGGCGCACCTGCACCGTCGCCGGCACGCCGCCGACGACGCCGGTCCACAAGGCGTCGCCCGGCCGCCAGTCGGAGACGACCGTCACGGGCGCCTCCTCGCCGGGGAACTGGAGGTCGATCTCGATCGGCGAGACCGGATAGCCCTCGGTCAGCGTCACCGGCATCTGCACGCCGTCGAGGCTCACCACCCAGTCCTCGCGGAAGACGCCGGAGTGTGGCCGGAGGCGGCCGCCCAGGTGGTCGAGCCGCTCGCGCCGCGACAGCTCGATCGACACCGCGGCGGCGGCGAGCACGCGGGCGATCTCCGCGTCGATCGTGCCGCCCGTGAAGCCGTCCGGGAACTCCTCGGCGATGAAGCCGGTGGAGAGCCGCCCCTCGCGCCAGCGCGGGTGCGCCATCAGCGCGGTGAGGAAGGGCACGTTGTGCTCGATGCCGTCGACCACGAAGGCGTCGAGCGCGTCGGACATCGCGTCGATGGCCTCGGCGCGCGTCGGCGCGTGGGTGACGAGCTTCGCCACCATGGGGTCGTAGTACATCGAGATTTCCGAGCCCTCGGTCACCCCGGTGTCGACGCGCACGGTGCGGCCGTCGACGGTGCCCTCCGCCGGCGGACGGTAGCGCACCAGACGGCCGATCGAGGGCAGGAAGCTGCGGAACGGGTCCTCGGCGTAGAGGCGGCTCTCGATCGCCCAGCCGTTGAGCGTCACGTCCGACTGCGAGAAGCCGAGCTTCTCGCCGGCGGCGACGCGGATCATCGCCTCGACGAGGTCGATGCCGGTGATGAGCTCGGTCACCGGGTGCTCGACCTGCAGGCGGGTGTTCATCTCGAGGAAGAAGAAGCTCTTGTCCTGGCCGGCGACGAACTCGACGGTGCCGGCCGAATCGTAGCCGACGGCGCGGGCGAGGGCGACGGCCTGCTCGCCCATCGCCTTGCGGGTCGCCTCGTCGAGGAGCGGCGAGGGCGCCTCCTCGATGACCTTCTGGTTGCGCCGCTGGATCGAGCACTCGCGCTCACCGAGATAGACGGCGTTGCCGTGCTTGTCGGCGATCAGCTGGATCTCGATGTGGCGCGGGTTGGTGATGAACTTCTCGATGAACACCCGGTCGTCGCCGAACGAGGCGGCCGCCTCGGCCTTGGCGCGGGCGAAGCCGTCGCGCACCTCGGCGGCGTTGAAGGCGACGCGCATGCCCTTGCCGCCGCCGCCGGCGGAGGCCTTGATCATCACCGGGAAGCCGATGTCCTCGGCGATGCGGACCGCCTCGTCGAGGTCGTCGATGACGCCGAGGAAGCCCGGCACCGTCGACACGTTGGCGGCGGCGGCGGCGCGCTTCGATTCGATCTTGTCGCCCATCGCCTCGATGGCGTGGGCGTTCGGGCCGATGAACACGATGCCGGCGGCGGCGAGCGCCTCGGGGAACTGCGCGCGCTCGGAGAGGAAGCCGTAGCCGGGGTGGACGGCCTCAGCGCCGGTCGCCTTGCAGGCCTCGACGATCTTGTCCATCAGCAGATAGGACTGCGCGGCCTGCGGCGGGCCGATGTGCACCGCCTCGTCGGCCATCTCGACGTGCAGCGCGTCGCGGTCGGCGTCGGAGAACACCGCCACCGTCCGGATGCCCATCCGCTTCGCGGTCTTCATCACCCGGCAGGCGATCTCGCCGCGGTTGGCGATCAGGATTTTTTCGAACATCCCCCCTCCGATCTCTTTGGCGGGCCGGCGCCAGTCCCCACGCCGGCCGAAATGTCAGATCACGCGGCGGTCGAAGCCCTGCCCGCGCCAGGAATAGAACGGCGCCGGCCACTCCGGCGAGAGCTCCGGGTCGTCGACGAGCCGCTCGGCGAGCTCGCGCAGCACCACGTGGGTGATGCGCGGCAGCTCGAGCGTGAGCGCCTCGTCGAGCCCGACCCAGGTCAACTCCTCGAGCTCGCCGCTCGGCCCGGTGCCCTCGGGCAGCCGGTCGACCACCGCGTCGGCCCACACGGCCAGGAAGCGGGCGTCGAAGCGGCGCGGCCGGCCGGGCGGCGTGATGGCGCGGGCGACGAGGCGCATCGGCGCGAGGCTCGGCACGAGGCCGCGCTCGGCGAACGCCTCGAAGCCGCGCCCGCGCGTCGCCGGCCGGGCGTTGCGGGCGCCGACGAACAGGCCGGCCTCCTCATAGGTCTCGCGCACCGCGGCGATGCCGAAGGCGCGCGCGCGGGCGGCGGTCTTCGGGCCGCGCATGTCGACCATCAGCTTGGCGGCGACCGCCGGCTCGTAGTCGTCGGCGACGGCGATGCGGGAATCGGCCGGGTCGACCCGGCCGCCGGGGAACACGAACATGCCCGGCATGAAGACGTGGCGGTGGTGGCGGCGGCCGACGAGCACGCGCGGCTGGCCGCCGGCGCCACGGTCGAGGATCAGCAGGGTGGCCGCATCGCGCGGGCGAAGCGCCGGCGTCGCGGCCTTCCGGGCGGGCTCGGCGAGATCCGCCGACGCCGTCACCGCATCCCTCCGGCGGGATCGGGGACCGGCATGTCGGGCTCGGCGTTCGGGTCGAAGCCGTGCATGTAGAGCGCCCACTGCAGCCCGACGACGGCGCCCTTGATCGGGCGCAGCAACGCGAGCGAGGAGAGGATCGTCAGCGGCACCCACAGCGACATGTGCACCCAGATCGGCGGCCGGAAGGCGATCTCGACCGTGAGCACCAGGCTGACGATGATGTGGCCGACGATCAGGATGGTGAAGTAGGGCGGGGCGTCGTCGGCGCGGTGGTGGTGCAGCGCCTCGCCGCACGCCGGGCACTCCGGCCTGACCGTCAGGTAGCCGTCGAACAGCGCGCCGTGGCCGCAGGCGGGGCAGCGGCAGAGGGCGCCGCGCAGCATCGACTGGAAGACCGGGCGCGGCGGCAGCGCGACGGTCGTGCGGTGGGCGGCGGCAGTCATCGACGACCTTTCCCTGCGGCCTTCGGCTTGGCGCCGCGTCGCAGCTGCTTCTTCGGCCGCGCCGCGCCCTTGGGCGGGCGGCGGGCGACCGTACCGTCCAGATAGCGACCCTCGCTCAGGAGTTCAAACCGAAGCGCCCCGGCGAACGGCGCCGCTTCAACGAGCCGCACCTCGACGGCGTCGCCGAGCCGGAAGGCCTCGCCGGTCGCGCGTCCGACGAGGGCGCGGCGCGACTCGTCGAAATGATAATAGTCCTGGCCGATCGTCGAGGCCGGCACGAAGCCGTCGGCGCCGGTCTCGTCGAGGCGGACGAACAGGCCCGCCTTGACGACGCCGGCGATCCGCCCGGTGAAGCGCGAGCCGATCTTGTCCGACATCCACAGCGCGATCAGCCGGTCGATGGTGTCGCGCTCGGCCGCCATGGCGCGGCGCTCGGCGGCGGAGATGTCGGCGCCGATCGCCTCGAGCCGCTCCTCGACCGCCACCGGCAGCCCGTCCGACCCGAGGTCGAGGGCGCGGATCAGGCCGCGGTGGACGACGAGGTCGGCGTAGCGGCGGATCGGCGAGGTGAAGTGGGCGTAGCGACGCAGGTTGAGGCCGAAGTGGCCGATGTTCGCCGGCGCGTACTCGGCCTGCGCCTGGCTCCGCAGCACCACCTCGCTGACGAGCTGGGCGTTGCCGGTGCCGGCCACCTTGCGCAGGATCTGGTTGAACTGCGAGGGGCGCAGGTTGCCCGTCTGCGCCAGCTTGATGTCGAGCGTGCCGAGGAACTCGCGCAGCGACGTCAGCTTCTCGAGCGAGGGCGCGTCGTGGATGCGGTAGAGCAGGGGGGTCTTGCGCTTCTCCAGCGTCTCGGCCGCGGCGACGTTCGCCTGGATCATGAACTCCTCGATGAGCTTGTGCGCATCGAGGCGGTCCGGCGTGATGATGCGGTCGACGGTGCCGTCCTCCTTGAGGAGCACCTTGCGCTCGGGCAGGTCGAGGTCGAGCGGCTCGCGGGCGTCGCGGCCGCGCTTCAGGCAGGCGTAGGCGGCCCACAGCGGCTTCAGCACCGGCTCGAGCAGCGGCCCGGTCGCCTCGTCCGGCCGGCCGTCGATCGCCGCCTGCGCCTGCGCGTAGGCGAGCTTCGCCGCCGAGCGCATCATGATGCGGTGGAAGGTGTGGCTATGCTTGCGGCCGTCGGCGCCGAACACCATGCGCACGGCGAGCGCCGGCCGGTCGACCGCCTCCTTCAGCGAGCAGAGGTCGTTCGAGATGCGCTCCGGCAGCATCGGCACGACGCGGTCGGGGAAGTAGACCGAGTTGCCGCGGATGAGCGCCTCGCGGTCGAGCGCGCCGCCCGGCCGGACGTAGTGGGCGACGTCGGCGATGGCGACGGTGACGAGGAAGCCGCCGGGGTTGTCCTCGGCCGTGTCCGGCTCGGCGTGGACGGCGTCGTCGTGGTCCTTGGCGTCGGGCGGGTCGATGGTGACGAGGGCGAGCCGGCGCCAGTCCTCGCGGCCCTTCATCGTCGCCGGCAACGCCGCCTCGGCCTCGTCCAGCACCGGCGCCGGGAAGGTGTGCGGAATGCCGTGCACGTGCAGCGCGATCATCGAGATCGCGCGCTCGGAGCGCGGCGACCCGACCTTGTCGACGACGCGGGCGCGCGGCAGGCCGAAGCGGCCGACGTGGGTGACCGCCACCTCGACGAGGTCGCCGTCGGCGGCGGTGCCGAGTCCCTCGTCGTCGGCGAGGAGCTCCTTCTGCTTCTTGTCGATCGGCAGGATGCGGCCGCCCGGCACGCCCGGCGCGCGGTGGACGACGCCGAGCACGGCGCTCGCCTTGCGGTCGATGACCTTGATGATGCGGCCGACCCGGACCGCCTCCTCGCCCGGCGGCGGCTCGCCGAGGCGCGCCAGCACCTTGTCGCCGATGCCGGGCGCCGGGCCGCCGGCCTTGTGGCGCTCGGCGGCGATCGGGATGCGCGGCGCCGGGCCGTGCTCCTCGTCCCAGGCGACGGGCACGCCGACGAGCTCGCCGAAGGCGTCGCGGCCGACGATCGCCAGCACCGCCACCGGCGGCAGCTCGCCCGGCTTGATCAGCCGCTTGCCGCGCCGCTCGACGACGCCGTCGGCCTCGAGCTCCTTCAGGATGCGCTTCAGCGCGATGCGGGCGCTGCCCTTGATGCCGAAGTGGCGGGCGATCTCACGCTTGCCGGCCTCGCCCGGATGCTCGGCGAGAAAGGCGAGGATCTCCTCGCGGGAGGGAAAGCTCCCGTCGTGTCCGCCGCCCTTGCGGGGAGGGGCCAACGTCCGCCGTCCCCTCAGCCGTCGGCCTTGCGCCCGGCCGAGTCGGCGCGGGCGGCGGGCTTCTTGGCCGCCGTGGACTTCTTCGCCGCCGGCTTCTTGGCGGTCGCGGACTTCGCACCGGCCGCCGGCTTGGCGCGGGCGGGCGCCTTGCGGGCGGGCGGCTTGCCGCCGCCGGCCTCGATCTTGGCGGCGATCAGCGCCACCGCGGCGTCGAGGTCGAGGGCCGCCGGGTCGCTGCCGCGCGGCAGCGTGGCGTTGACCTTGCCGTGGCTGACATAGGGGCCGTAGCGGCCGTCGCGCACGACGATCGGGCCGCCGGCGGTCGGGTGCTCGCCGAGCGTCCGGCCCGGGGCGGCGGCGCCGCGGCCGCGGCCGCCGCGCTCGGCCTTCTCGGCGATCAGCGAGACGGCGCGGTTGATGCCGACGGTGAACACCTCGTCGGCGCTCGGCAGGTTGGCGAAGGTGCCCTCGTGCTGGACGAAGGGCCCGAACCGGCCGATGCCGGCGGTGATCGGCTTGCCGCTCTCCGGGTGGAGGCCGACCTCGCGCGGCAGCGAGAGCAGCGAGAGCGCCTTCTCGAGGTCGAGGTCGGCGGCGTCCCAGCCCTTCGGCAGGCTCGAGCGCTTCGGCTTCTCGCCCTCGCCGAGCTGCACGTAGGGGCCGAAGCGGCCGGTGCGCAGGGTGACCTGGAGGCCGGTCGCCGGGTCGTCGCCGAGCACCTTCGGGCCGTTCTGCTCGGCCTCGCCGTCGCCGGTGGCGCCGAGCTGGCCGGTGTAGCGGCACTCCGGATAGTTGGAGCAGCCGATGAAGGCGCCGAACTTGCCGAGCTTCAACGACAGCCGGCCGGTGCCGCAGGTCGGGCAGACGCGCGGGTCGGCGCCGTCGGCGCGCGGCGGGAAGATGTGCGGGCCGAGCACCTCGTCGAGGGCGGTCAGCACCTCGGAGACGCGCAGCTCCTTGATGCCGGCGACGGCGGCGGAGAAGTCGCGCCAGAACTCGTGCAGCACGACGCGCCAGTCGAGCTCGCCAGCGGAGATCTTGTCGAGCTTCTCCTCGAGGCTCGCCGTGAAGTCGTACTCGACGTAGCGCTCGAAGAAGGACTCGAGGAAGGCGGTGACGAGCCGGCCCTTGTCCTCCGGCTTCAGCCGCTTCTTGTCGAGGAGAACGTAGCCGCGGTCGCGCAGCACCGACAGCGTCGCCGAATAGGTCGACGGGCGGCCGATGCCGAGCTCCTCGAGCTTCTTGATCAGCGTCGCCTCGGTGTAGCGCGGCGGCGGCTCGGTGAAGTGCTGCTCGGCCTTGATCGCCTTGCGCGCAAGCGGCTCGTCGGCCGCCATCTGGGGAAGACGGCGGTTCTCCTCGTCCTCCTCGTCGTCGCGGCCTTCCTGGTAGAGGGCGAGGAAGCCGTCGAAGCGGACGACCGAGCCGGTGGCGCGCAGGTCGGCCTTGCGGCCGCCGCCGGTGGCGACGATGTCGACCGTGGTGCGCTCCATCTCGGCCGATTCCATCTGGCTCGCGACCGCGCGCTTCCAGATGAGGTCGTAGAGCTTCGCCTGCTCCGGGTCGATCATGCGGGCGACCTTGCTCGGGTGGCGGGCGGGGTCCGTCGGGCGGATCGCCTCGTGCGCCTCCTGGGCGTTCTTCGCCTTGGTCTGGTAGCGGCGCGGCACGTGCGGCACGTAGCGGTCGCCGTGCTCAGCGCGGATGGCGCCGCGGATCGCGTCGACCGCCTCCGGGGCGATGTCGACGCCGTCGGTCCGCATGTAGGTGATGAGGCCGACCGTCTCGCCGCCGATGTCGATGCCCTCGTAGAGGCGCTGGGCGAGCTGCATGGTGCGGGCCGGCGGCAGGCCGAGCTTGCGCGAGGCCTCCTGCTGCAGCGTCGAGGTGGTGAACGGCGGCTGCGGATGGCGCTTCTGCGGCTTCGACTCGACCGAGGCGACGCGGAAGGCGGCGCCCTCGAGGAAGGCCTTGATCGCATTCGCCTCGCCGGCGGCGCCGACGTCGAGGCGGCCGAGCCGGCGGCCGTCGATGGAGGCGAGGCGGGCCTCGAACAGGTCGCCGCGCGGCGTCGCGAGCGTCGCGGCGATCGACCAGTATTCCTGGGTGACGAAGATCTCGATCTCGTGCTCGCGGTCGCACACGAGGCGGAGCGCCACCGACTGCACCCGGCCGGCCGAGCGGGCGCCGGGCAGCTTGCGCCACAACACCGGCGAGAGGGTGAAGCCGACGAGATAGTCGAGGGCGCGGCGGGCGAGATAGGCGTCGACGAGCGGCGCGTCGATCTCGCGCGGCTTCTTCATCGCCTCGAGGATCGAGGATTTGGTGATCGCGTTGAACACCACCCGCTCGACGGGCTGGCCCTTGAGGGCCTTCTTGTCCTTGAGGATCTGCAGCACGTGCCAGGAGATCGCCTCGCCCTCGCGATCCGGGTCGGTGGCGAGGATCAGGCGGTCGGTGTCCTTCACGGCGCGGGCGATGTCGGCGAGGCGCTTCTGCGCCTTGCCGTCGATCTCCCACAGCATCTTGAAATCCTGCTCGGGATCGACCGAGCCGTCCTTGGCCGGCAGATCGCGCACGTGGCCGTAGGAGGCCAGGACGATATAGTCGGACCCGAGGTACTTGTTGATCGTTTTCGCCTTGGCGGGCGATTCAACGATGACGACGGGCATCGGCAACCTGCGAGTGGAGCGTCGGGAACGGCGAATGGCGCCGTCCCGGGAGAAGGGGGCGCCGCGACAGCGCGCGACCATCGGGGATCGTCGAGGCCCTGTCAAATCCGACCTTCCGCCCGCCGCCGGACGAGGAGCGGGCCGGGCGGCGGGGGAGGGACGGGGGCGAGGAGCGGCGGCGGTGGTGCCTGGGTGGTCGGTGTAGCGGCCGCACGGTGCCGTCCACACTTATATCCGACGTACGAAAAGATATGGACAAGCCTGTCTTTTTGGATGTACAAAAAAATGAGCCATCGGGGCGATGTATAGCTGGGACGAGGCGCAGCGCAACATCGCCAAGCACGGTGTCGATTTCGCCGCCGTCGAGGCGTTCGAGTGGGACACGGCGCTCATTCAGCGCGACGAGCGCTTCGACTATGGCGAGGTTCGAGAGATCGCCTTCGGCTTCATCGGGCAGCGCCTGTACGCGCTCGTCTTCAACCGCCGCGCATCGGTGCATCTCATCAGCCTGCGCAAGGCCAACCGAAAGGAGATCGCCCGCTATGTCGCAGCCGACTAGACCTGCGAGGCCGTCGACCCGCCGCGACCCTGCGGTGGGACCGGCTCGGGGCGCCGACGGCCCCGCCGCGCGCGCGGCGGCTCGGGACCGGGCCCGAGCGGCGCTCGCCGCCATATCCGACGAGGAGGACGCCGCCCTCACCGCGGCGGCCGAGCGGGATCCGGACAGTCCGCCACGCGGCGACGAGCCGGCAGGGCGGCTCCGGCCGGCCGCCGACGTCGCGCCCGAGATCGTCCGGCGCGCCCGCGGCCAGCGTGGCCCGCAGAAGGCGCCGAAGCGCGAGCCGGTGACGCTGAGGCTCGACCCGAAGGTCGTCGCCCACTTCCGCGCCACCGGCCCCGGCTGGCAGGGCCGCATCAACGAGGCGCTGAAGAAGCTCGTCGGTCTCTGAGAGCCCCCTGCCGGGCGGGCTGCTGCCATGCGTGCGGCGGGGGCGTCGCCCGCTCTTTCATTTTGCGCCCGCGAACGGGCCGTGGTAGAGACCGGCGCCATCTTCATCGGGACTGCCGGCGCACATCGGTCGCCGGGTCCGGCGTCAGCCGGCCCCGGGGCCGGCGCCCATCCCCCCATTGTTCGCTCGGAGGTGGCATGGCTGAGATCATCGACACGTTGACCGGTCGCGAGGCGCTCACCTTCGACGACGTGCTGCTTTTGCCCGGCCACTCCGAGGTGCTGCCGGGCGAGGCCGACATCCGCACCCGCGTCACCCGGACGATCGAGCTCAACCTGCCGATCCTCTCCTCGGCGATGGACACCGTCACCGAGGCGCGGCTCGCCATCGCCATGGCCCAGGCCGGCGGCATCGGCGTCATCCACCGCAACCTCGGCCCGGAAGACCAGGCCGAGCAGGTGCGGCAGGTGAAGAAGTTCGAATCGGGGATGGTGGTCAATCCGCTCGTCATCGGGCCGGACGCGACGCTCGCCGACGCCCTCGACCTGATGAGCCGCTTCTCGATCTCCGGCGTTCCGGTCGTGGAGAACGGCGGCAGGGGCGGCTACCACGTCGGCCGGCTGGTCGGCATCCTGACCAACCGCGACGTCCGCTTCGCCTCCAACCCCGCCCAGCGCATCTACGAGCTGATGACGCGGGAGAACCTCGTCACCGTGCGCGACGGGGTGAGCCAGGACGAGGCGAAGCGCCTCCTCCACCTCCACCGCATCGAGAAGCTGGTGGTGGTCGACGACGCCTACAACTGCGTCGGCCTCGTCACCGTCAAGGACATCGAGAAGGCGCAGCTCAACCCGCACGCCTCGAAGGACGAGCAGGGCCGCCTGCGCGTCGCCGCTGCCACGACGGTCGGCGAAGCCGGCATCGACCGCACCGAGCGGCTGATCGCGGCGGGCGTCGACCTCATCGTCATCGACACCGCGCACGGCCACTCCGAGCGGGTGCTCGAGGCGGTGCGGCGGGCGAAGCTGCTCTCCAACGAGGTGCAGGTGCTGGCCGGCAACGTGGCCACCGCCGACGGCACGCGCGCCCTCATCGACGCCGGCGCCGACGCCGTGAAGGTCGGCATCGGCCCGGGCTCGATCTGCACGACGCGCGTCGTCGCCGGCGTCGGCGTGCCGCAGCTCACGGCCATCCTCGAGGCGGTGTCGATCGCGCGGGCCGCCGGCGTTCCGGTGATCGCCGACGGCGGCATCAAGTATTCCGGCGACCTCGCCAAGGCGATCGCCGCCGGCGCCTCGGCGGCGATGATCGGCTCGCTGCTCGCCGGCACCGAGGAGAGCCCCGGCGAGGTCTACCTGCACCAGGGCCGCAGCTTCAAATCCTACCGCGGCATGGGCTCGATCGGCGCGATGGCGCGCGGCTCGGCCGACCGCTACTTCCAGGCCGAGGTGCGCGACACCCTGAAGCTGGTGCCCGAGGGCGTCGAGGGCCAGGTGCCCTACAAGGGGCCGATCGCCGGGGTGCTGCACCAGCTCGCCGGCGGCCTGCGCGCCGCCATGGGCTACGTCGGCGCCGCCACCATTCCCGAGCTGCAGGAGCGGGCGCGCTTCGTGCGGATCACCGGCGCCGGCTTCCGCGAGAGCCACACGCACGACGTTTCCATCGTGCGCGAGAGCCCCAACTACCCCTCGAGCCTCTGAGCCCGGCGGCATGGCGGAGAAAAGCCGATGAGCGTCCAATCCGTCCTGCTGCCCCTGTTCGTCCAGGTCGCGCTCACCTTCGTGCTTCTCTATGCGCTCGCCATCGGGCGGGCGCGGGAGATCACCGCCGGGCGCGTCCAGCCGGCCGACATCTCGCTCGGCCAGCCCGGCTGGCCGCGGCGGCTGACCCAGCTCGGCAACTGCTTCCGCAACCAGTTGGAGGTTCCGGTTCTCTTCTACGTGCTGACGCTGCTGGCGCTCGCCACCAACAAGGCGGGCGTCGTGTTCGTGGTGCTGGCGTGGGTCTTCGTGCTGTCGCGCATCGTCCACGCGGCTGTCCACGTCACCAGCAACGACGTGCGGGTGCGCGGGCCGCTCTACGGCCTCGGCGTCCTCGTGCTCACCGTCATGTGGGTCATCTTCGCCGCGGAGATCCTGCTCGCCCCGGTGGCCTCGTCATGACGCCGATCGCGCGGGCCGCCGCCGCCATCGAGGTGCTGGAGGACGTCTTCCGCCGCCACCGCCCGGTCGGCGACGTCCTGAAGGACTGGGGCCTGTCGCACCGCTTCGCCGGCTCCGGCGACCGCGCGGCGATCGGCAACCTGGTGTTCGACGCGCTGCGCCGCCGCGCCTCGCTCGGCTGGCGGATGGGGTCGGACGAGCCGCGGGCGCTCGTGCTCGGCGCGCTCCGCTTCGCCTGGGCGATGCCGGCCGAGGCGATCGAGGCAGCGATGGCGGCCGACCGCCACGCCCCGGCGCCGCTCTCCGAGGCCGAACGGACGGCGCTCGCCGCCGCGACGCTCGACGGTGCGCCCGACGTGGTGCGCGCCGACGTGCCCGAGTGGCTCGCCGGCGACCTGTCCGCGGTGTTCGGCGAGCGGCTGGTCGCCGAGGGCGAGGCGCTCGCCGTCCGCCCGCCGCTCGACCTCCGGGTCAACACGCTGAAGTCGACCCGCGAGAAGGTGATGGCGGCGCTCGAGCGGCTCGGGCCGGTGGCGACGCCCTATTCGCCGGTCGGCGTGCGCATCCCGGTCGGCGACGGGCCGGCGCGGGCGCCGCACGTCCAGAGCGACGAGGGCTACGCCCGCGGCTGGTTCGAGATCCAGGACGAGGGCTCGCAGCTCGCCGCCCTCCTCGCCGGTGCGCGGCCGGGCGACCAGGTGCTCGACCTCTGCGCCGGCGCCGGCGGCAAGAGCCTGGCGATGGCGGCGGAGATGGGCAACAAGGGCCAGATCTACGCCTACGACAGCGACCGCCGCCGCTTCGGCGACATCTTCGACCGCCTGAAGCGGGCGGGCGCGCACGACGTGCAGGTGCGCGCCCCCGACCGGGCGGACGTGCTCGACGACCTCGCCGGCCACATGGACCTCGTGCTCGTCGACGCGCCGTGCACCGGCTCGGGCACCTGGCGCCGCCGCCCGGACGCCAAGTGGCGGCTGGGCGAGGCGCAGCTCGCGGTGCGCGTCGGCGAGCAGGCGGCGCTGCTCGCGGCCGCCGCCCGCTACGTGCGGCCGGGCGGCCGGCTCGTCTACGTGACGTGCTCGCTGCTGCCGCGGGAGAACGAGGGGCAGATCGCCGCCTTCCTCGCCGCCCACCCGGGCTTCACGCTGGCGGACCCCGCCGCGGCCTGGATGACGGCGCTCGGGACGGCGATGCCCGAGGCCTTCGCCGCGCCGGTCGAGACCTTCGGCCGGGCGGCGCGCCTGACGCCCGCGACGGCCGGCACCGACGGCTTCTTCGTCGCGGTGATGCAGGCGGAGCGGCCGGCGTGAGGGCACCGGCCTCGGCCGGTGCCCGTCCGCCTATCCGAAGTGCGCCTTCAGGGCGCGCGCCCTCAGAGAATGCAGTCGCCGAGGTTCTTGTTGCGGATCTCCGCGGCGATGGTCTGGCCCGACTTCACGCTGGGGAACGAGCCGGAGCCCTTCGAGGTGAGCTTCAGGTCGGCGTCGAGGTCGCCGTGGGCGTCCGCCGCCAGGCGCTGCTGGCCGATCTTCTTGCCGTCGAGGAGGAAGACCACCAGCTGGCCTTCCTTGTAGCCGGCGTTCTTGTTGATCTCGAGGTCGACGTCGAGCTGCTTGTCGGGCTTCTTCGCCGAGCCGCGCTCGCTGTAGATCGCCGAGAAGCGCGCGACATTGCTCCCGCTGCCGCACTGCAGGAGGCGATTGACGTCGGCCTGCGCGCCGACGGCGGACCCCGCGACGACGGCCGCGGCGAGAAGGATGGTGCGAACCAAGACCGAACGATGCTTCATCATATGCCTCACAGGATGCAATTGCGCGGGCACTATAGCCAATCGCGGCCCGAGGAAAACGTTCCTCGACTGTCCGATCGGCGCGGAACTGTGCGCGACGCCTCGTCAGCTCGCCCGTCCCGCACGGCGATCCGCCCGGCGGCGGCCGGGCCGCGGGCCGTAGACAAAGCCGCCGCCACCGCCTACCGAAACCGGGCGGCCCTCGGCGGCCGCCCCGTCTTCCGCAACCGAGCCGTCGGGAAGCCATGACAGACACCGTCCTCATCATCGACTTCGGCAGCCAGGTCACCCAGCTCATCGCCCGCCGGGTGCGCGAGGCGGGGGTCTATTGCGAGATCCACCCGTTCCAGAGCGCCGAGGCGGCGTTCGAGCGGCTGAAGCCGAAGGCGGTGATCCTCTCCGGCGGCCCGGCCTCCGTGCCCGACGCCGGCAGCCCGCGCGCGCCGCAGGCGGTGTTCGAGGCCGGGGTGCCGGTGCTCGGCATCTGCTACGGCCAGATGACGATGGCCGAGCAGCTCGGCGGTACGGTGGAGAGCGGCCACCACCGCGAGTTCGGCCGCGCCGACGTCCGCGTCGAGGCGCCGTCGGCGCTGTTCGACGGGGTGTGGGAGGCCGGCGGCAAGCACCCGGTGTGGATGAGCCACGGCGACCGCATCACCAGCATGCCGCCGGGCTTCAAGGTGGTGGCGACCTCGCCGAACGCGCCCTTCGCGATCATCTCCGACGAGGCGCGCCGCTTCTACGGCATCATGTTCCACCCCGAGGTGGTGCACACGCCCGACGGCGCGCGCCTCCTGTGGAACTTCGTGCACGAGATCGCCGGCCTCAAGTCCGATTGGACGATGGCCGCCTACCGCCAGGCGATGGTCGACAAGATCCGCGCCCAGGTGGGCGACAAGCGGGTGATCTGCGGCCTCTCCGGCGGCGTCGATTCGTCGGTCGCCGCCGTCCTCATCCACGAGGCGATCGGCGACCGGCTCACCTGCATCTTCGTCGACCACGGGCTGATGCGGCTCAACGAGGCGAACGAGGTGGTGAGCCTGTTCCGCGGCCACTACAACATCCCGCTCGTCCACGTTGACGCGGCCGAGAAGTTCATCTCGGCGCTCGAGGGCGAGGCGGACCCGGAGACGAAGCGAAAGACCATCGGGCGCCTGTTCATCGAGGTGTTCGAGGAGGAGGCGAAGAAGCTCGGCGGCGCCGAGTTCCTCGCCCAGGGCACGCTCTATCCGGACGTCATCGAATCCGTGTCGTTCTCCGGCGGCCCGTCGGTGACGATCAAGTCGCACCACAACGTCGGCGGCCTGCCGGCGCGGATGAACATGACGCTCGTCGAGCCGCTGCGCGAGCTCTTCAAGGACGAAGTACGCGCCCTCGGCCGCGAGCTCGGCCTGCCGGAGAGCTTCGTCGGCCGCCACCCCTTCCCGGGGCCGGGCCTCGCCATCCGCTGCCCGGGCGGCGTCACCCGCGAGAAGCTCGACGTGCTGCGCCGGGCCGACGCGATCTACCTCGAGGAGATCCGCGCCGCGGGCCTCTACGACGTCATCTGGCAGGCCTTCGCGGTGCTCCTGCCGGTGCAGACCGTCGGCGTGATGGGCGACGGGCGCACCTACGAGCACGTGCTGGCGCTCCGCGCCGTCACCTCCGTCGACGGCATGACGGCCGACTTCTACCCCTTCGACATGGCCTTCCTCGGCCGCACCGCCACCCGCATCATCAACGAGGTGCGCGGCGTCAACCGCGTCGTCTACGACGTGACGTCGAAGCCCCCGGGCACGATCGAGTGGGAGTGAACTAGGGTCGTTTCAGACCGTCCCGCGCCCTGCCGAAAATCGCACCAACACTCTGGCTAACAACGATTTTTCTTCCTACCCCGTATCACTGCGTTTCGCCCCAGCCGGACCACTTTGTTGGTACCGATGTTGGTATGGCGCAGGATGGTCGAGAAACGGGCTTCCGGTACCAACAGCGCCTGTTGATGGTATCCGTTCGCCCCCCGACCGGATGCGGATTTATGAGCGAACTCACTGATAAAGAACTGAAAAATCTCAAGCCGAGGGCCAAGCTCTATAAGGTGACGGACCGCGACGGGATGTATGCGGCCGTCACCCCGACCGGGGTCGTCTCGTTCCGGTATCAGTATCGGGTGAACGGGCGGCAGGAGGTCTTGACCATCGGCCGATATAGCGCCGAGGCGGCGCGCAAGCTGACACGGGCGCCCGACGCGCTGGAATACGGCATGGAGGTGTCCCTTGCGGAGGCAAGGTCGCTGCTGGCTCGGGCTCGACGTCAGGTCGAGCGTGGCGAGTCGCCGTCGAAAGCCAAGGTAGAGAAGCGCACCGCGTCAGCCGAGGCTTTGACGTTCGGCGGGTGGGCGGAAGCCTATTTCAAGCATAAGGCCGATCCCAAGTCAGGGGCCGAGAAACTGGCTGACAGTACCCTGGCGATGCGCCGATCAGTCTATGATCGCGCCATCGCGGGAGAGTTGTCGAAGCTCAAGCTCGGGGAGGTGACGCCGCAACGCCTCAAACATCTGTGCGACGAGGTCAAGGAAAAGCGCGGGCCGGCCGTCGCCGTGCATGTCCGCGAGGTCGTGTTGCTGGTGTTCCGTCATGCTCAGGGAAGCGGGCTGGACGTGAGCAATCCGGCCGAGTCGATCCGCACCAGCGCCATTGCCACCTTTGAGCCGCGCGAGCGCGCCCTTTCACCCTCCGAGGTCCGCGCGGTCCTGGCGGCCTTGGATCATGTGTCGGCGGCGCCCACGCTACGCTTGGCGGTGAAGTTTGTCCTGCTGACCGGCGTCCGGAAGTCCGAGTTCATCGACGCCACCTGGAAGGAAATCGACTTCGCCGCCGCCCGCTGGACGATCCCGGCCGAGCGCATGAAGGCCGGCAAGGCGCATGTGGTCCCGCTGAGCGATCAGGCGCTCGACATTCTGACGGTGTTCCGCACCATGTTCGGCGCCAGCCGATATCTGCACCCCGGCCGATACGACAGCGATACGCCCATCAGCAATGCCACCCTCAACCGCGTGATCGACACGGTGGTGGAGCGCATCCGCGAGACTGATCCTGATTTTCAGAGTTTCGGCGTTCACGATCTCCGTCGCACATTCTCGACGGGCCTGAACCGCGCCAAGTTCGATGATCGCTGGATCGAGATGAGCCTGGCCCATGCGCCCCGGAACCGGATCGCCGCCGTCTACAACGTGAACCGCTATCTCGCCGAGCGGAAGATCATGCTCCAGTGCTGGGCCGATATGCTCGACGCCTGGGTGAAAGGCGAATCCGCAAGGGATCTGATCGCCGCCGCAAAACAGCGCGCCGCCGAGGTTCACGAGGACGAATTGGATGATGATCTCTGAGTGATGCTTCCCCGTCCATTCTGTCAGTCATTGGTGGCGCGCCATCGGGGCGGATCAGCAACCCATCGGTTGATGTCGGATTCCCGCCAGCCGGCACCGTTTGTGCTGATCTTCAGTTGGGCGGGGAAAGTCCCCTCGGCGATCTTGCGGTAGATGGTGGAACGGGACAGTCCGGTGCGGGTAAGGACAGTCTTGAGGCGGATGATACGCTCTGGTGTCTGCATGGCGGTGCTGCCTCCTGCTGGATGCGCCTGATGGCGCCTGACCAAGACAAGGCATGGAGCCGCCGACGGGCAAGAGGAGGAACGACGCCGGTGTTTTCTGGCGGATCGGCGGCGGTACATCGGATGGGTCTAGAGTCCAAGACCACGGCTGCGGTCGAAGTCGATGCCGTGGCTGTGGGCCAGTTCGCGACCAAGACTGCGGCCTGTGTTGAGGCTGATGCCGAGTTCCTTCCTGCGAGCGGCGAGCAAGGATTCGAGCTGCGGGTCGCGCTCCAGGCTCCGCGCCATGTCGCCCATCTGGACGCGGGTAGCCTTGTAGCCGGAGTAATCGCCGTCGCTGTATTGGCGTTGACGCTGCTGGTCGAGCTTCTTCCAGCGCTCGACAAATTGACCGGCGCGGCGCTCCGGATCGGTGCGGATTTCCGTTTCAAGCTGGAGGGCGCGAATGGTGCGATTGAGCTTAGCGCCGGCCGCCTCGTGCACCAGCTCCGGGTTCTTCTCATAGGCCGCTTCCGCGTCCCGCCAGCCATGAGGGCGTAACTCCTCGAAGGCCTTGCGGGCGTCAGAGAGTTCGCGAATCTGCTCGGGCGCCCCCTGGCCGGTCGCGTCGGCCGTAGATAGGATCGCGTCCCACGCGCGGGCATGCCGGACGAGCGCGCGGGTTCGCGCCTGCCGCAGCACCGTCTCAGGATCCTCGGGAGGCTCCTGGGCGGTCGGCCTGACTTTGTTTCCTAGCTCCTCGCGCAGGGCTGGTGCGTCCTGTGCAATGTCTACGGACGGCCTGAGCGTGTCGACGAGGTCGCGCAGCTTTTCCGGGATCTTACGCACCATCTCGACGACACGCTGGCGGAAGGTGATGCCGCGGCGCTCGGCATAGTCCTGCGCCGGATCGGAGCGCGCATAGTCCGACGCCATGTCCTTGGCCCGGTCACGCGACAGGGTGCGCACCAGTCGATCTGCATCCGCGAAGTCGTCGCGGCCAAAGTGCAGCTCCATGCCGTCACGGTGGCGCGACAGCGCGACATAGCTGGAATGGGCATCCATGCCGGGCGTGGCGAGCACATGGGTGCGGTCCACGGTCATGCCCTGCGCCTTGTGAATGGTGGCGGCATAGCCGTGGTCGATGCGGTCATAGTCCTTCAGGTCGAAGGCGACGGATCGGCCATCATCAATACGCACGGACATGGACTGCGCGCTGACCTCTTCGATGGTGCCGAGCGTGCCGTTCTTCACCCCGAGCCCGCGCTCGTTCTGTAGGAACATCACGCGGTCGCCACGGGCGAAGGAACGCGCGCCGCGCTCGACGGTGACGCGCACCTCCTCGCCGAGATCGCCGGCCTCACGCATCCGCGCGCGGGCGGCCTGATTGAGGGCGCGCACCTCGTCATTGGTGTGAGTGAGGATGATGCGGCTACGGTCTGGTGCGGCCTGCCGGTCGCGGTCCCAACGCTCGATCAGCTCGCCCCGCGCCTGCTCCCGCGTTTGAACGGCATGGACCATGCCATTCCTCTCATAGGCCTGGATGGCCTCGTCGATCTTGCCTGTCGCCAGGTGGCGCGTGGCGTCGCGCTGCCAGTCCGCGCGCTGGCGGCGCACCTCGCCTATCTCCGCACCACCATGACGCTCAACAAGCGAGCGGAAGGCGGCGCCCGCCTCGATCGATTGCAGCTGCTGCGGATCGCCAACCAGCACCACCTTGGCGCCAACGTCAGCGGCATGGGAGAGCACGCGCTCCAGCTGGCGCGTGCCGACCATGCCCGCCTCATCGATGACAAGCACATCGCGGGACGTGAGCATGTCGCGTCCCTGCCCCCAGCCATGTTCGAGACTGGCGATGGTGCGCGAGGAGCAGTTCCCCGTCCTTAGCTGTACCGACATCCACAAAGATGCCCTCCGCAGACAGGCATCGGGCAAGAGAGGACCAGATCGATCGGAAAGCGAGCCGAAAGGCCATCAAAGATTGCCTTTGGCCTAAGCGCGCTCTAGCTTGTCGCGATAGCTTCCTATCACGGCCGTGGCCAAAGCGAATGAACGATCGGACGAAATCGCGCTCACAGCAACCTCCGGACAGGGAGAAGCGGCAAATGCTGCTTCACCTCGACAGCGAGGTGATCAAGGACCTGAAGAAAGCGGCTGTTGATCGCGAATCGTCCGCGTCGGCAATTGCGAACGAGGCCATCGATGCATGGCTCAAAAAGAACGCGCTACGCGGAGTATAATCAAAGTTTGCGACCGGCGCATAGGGGTGGGGTGAGCGTGACACTTCAAAACATATTTGACCTTTGCAAGCCACGTGACGACGTGGCTAAAGGCATGATTGCTGATAGCGACTACGCAGCCAATCTGGCCAATGTCCTGACTGGACGAGCTCCGCGCGACTATACGGACGCGCCGACCTTTTTCACGAATACATACCCCACGGAAGGTCTTAAGGAGCTTCTCGTCAACGTGTGCGGCCGGTTGTCAGTCCGTGGCGAAAGCGTATCGGCAGTGTTTCGCCTCGATACCTCGTTCGGCGGCGGTAAGACCCATGGCTTGATCGCGCTCGTTCACGCCGCTGCTGGCATGAAGCGCGTGGCGAATGTCGCCGAGTTTCTTGATCCGGCGCTTGTGCCGACCCGACCGGTTCGGGTTGCCGCGTTCGACGGTGAGAATGCGGATCCTGCTAACGGCAGGCCCATGGGCGAAGGCGTTCGTGCGCATACGCCCTGGGGCGAGATCGCCTACCAGCTTGCTGGGAAAGCAGGCTACGAAATCGTTCGCCGATCCGACGAACAGCGCATCGCTCCCGGCGCCGATACCATCAAGGAGCTTTTCGGCGCCGATCCGGTCCTCGTCGTTCTCGACGAACTCGGTGAGTATCTGCGGCGTGTCCAGGGGATGGGCGGACGCGATCAGTTGACTGCGTTCCTCAAGGCGCTTCTCACTGCCATCGAAAGCACCCCGCATGCGGCGATCGTCTACACGCTTGCGGTTCGGTCTGACGGCAAAGGGATTGATGCCTTCGCCGACGAGAACGAGTTTCTTGCCAGCGCCATGTCGGAGCTCGAAAGCGTTTCCGGGCGAAAGGCAACCAACCTCAATCCGACGCGAGATGACGAAACCGCCAAGGTCATCCGGCGGCGCCTTTTCGCGTCAATCGATGACTCGGGTGCGTCCGAGACGATCAACGCCTATCGCGAGCTGTGGACGACGCATCGCGATGTCCTTTCGGAAGAAGCGCGACGCTCGACCACCGTTGCGGAGTTCGCCCAAACCTACCCGTTTCATCCCGATGTGCTCGATACGCTCACCGGCAAGACTGCGACCCTTGGCGGCTTTCAGCGCGTGCGCGGTATGCTGCGAATTCTCGCCAAAACGGTTGCGACCGTCTGGGCCAACCGGCCTGCCGATGCCTCGGCCATTCATCTGCACCACATCGATCTGGGTTCGGATGTTGTTCGCCGAGAGTTCACGACCCGCCTTCAGCAGGGCGCCTTTGTTCCAGCAATTCTGAACGACATTTCAGGACCGCCCGAAAAGCCCGCGCTCGCTCAGGAGCTTGATGCGAAGCACTTCAAGGGCCTGCTCCCCTATGGCACCTACGTTGCTCGGACGATCTTCGTTCACACGCTGGCGTTCAACAACGACCTCAAAGGGCTATCGGCCGACCACCTGCGCTATTCGATCCTGAGTCCCGCCGCGGACCTGTCGTTCATCGACGACGCCAAAACGAAGTTCCGCGCCGAGTCTGCCTATCTCGACGACCGTCCCACCGCACCGCTGCGGTTTAATGCCGAAGCGAACCTCACGCAGGTGATCGGTCGCGAAGAAAAGAACATCGATCCTGGCGAGGCGCGGACACAGCTTGCGGATCGGATCAAGTCGATCTTTGGCGGGCAATCGCTCGATCTCGTGCCCTTCCCAGGCGGCCCCTGGGACGTTCCCGACGACGTTTCGGACGGCAAGCCTCGGCTTGTCTTGCTTTCCCACGATGCGCTGGAAATCGGCGCCGATCTGCGGGAGATCCCTGAAATCGTCGGCCGCATGTTCGAACGCAAGGGCGCGGACGGCAACGGGCTCCGCTCGCTTCGCAACAACCTGCTCTTCGTCGTCGCGGACGAAACCAAGGTCAACGAGATGAAGCGCGCGATCGTGCGCCGTCTCGCCCTTCAGGAACTGAAGCGCCCTGAACGGGTGAAGGAGCTCGCCGAGCACCAGCAGGCGAAGGTCTTCGAACTCGAAAAGAAGTCAGAAACCGAGGCGGCGATCGCGATCCAGCAGTGCTATCGCCACATCCTCTATCCGTCGCGGAACGCCCTCGGCGGCGCCGGATCGGTGCAGCTCGCGCATTCGGTGATCGATATTCAGAACGCATCGGAGCGCCCGGGATCCGGCCAGCTGCAGGTCGTTCGCCAACTGCAAAGCCAGAACAAGGTCCGCGACGCTTCGGATTCGCCCGACTCGCCTTCATACATCCGTGACCGGACGCCCTTGAAAAAGGGGCAAATGACCACGCGTGATCTTCGCGACGAGTTCCGGCGCGATCCATCGCTTTCGATCCTCCTGTCGGACGACGTGTTCCGCAAGGCGATCCGCAAGGGCATCGAGGAAGGCGTCTATATCTACAAGCGCGGCGATCTGCTGGCGGGCCCTGGGGACCCGATGCCGTCGATCAAAATCGATGAAGAGACGACGATCTTCACGATGGATTTCGCAAAGACCAAAGGCATTTGGCCGCGTCCGGCGCCCCCGCATGCCGCACAACCTTCGGCGGCGGCTGGCGGCGCGTCCATCACCAGCGATCCGTTGCCGCCGATCGGGGGAGGCTCGGGCGTGAGCGAAGGCCCGGGCCCAGGCTTCGGTGAACCGCCACAGGGCGGTATGAATGCCGCAAGCGCGAGGGTCTTCACCGCCGAAGGCGTGTTGAAAGAGGCGCTGCGCAAGGTGATCGAACAGGCCAAGACCGCGAAGCTCGCAAAGGTCGATCGCGTCGTGATCCGGCTGTTCGAATATGGCGACGCTTTCAAGCTCATTCCGATCGCGAATTCGATTGCCGGGACGAAGCGCGCGGTCACGCTCGAAGGTGGATACACGACCGCCCAGGACAGCGAGATGATGTTCGAGTTCAAGGGCGAAGCTCAGGACGCTTCGACCATCAAGGACTATCTCGAACCGCAGTTCCGGGCCGCGAAAGTGACCGATCTCAAGGCCAGTATTCTGTTTGATTTCGAAGGCGGGCTCGCGCTGGATGGAGATGCCGCGGACAAATTCATTGAAAAGCTGACGCGCTTTGCGAGCGCGGCGGCGTATGTCGAAGCAACGGCGGAGGTGAAGTGATGCGTGTGCCGCGCCGGAAAGAAGAATTTATGATCGTCTCAAAGACCCAGCCTGTTTACGAATTGCGCGCCCGCCGCCATGGCCCGGGCGATACCGAAGTCGAAGTGTGGCAACTGCCTTCGCTGGCGACGCCGCAGATCACCTCGCCGGTCCGCCTTGCGGGCCTGCGCGGACGCAATCTCGAACTGGCCGAGCATCGTGTTCTGAAACGCCTGAAGGAAAGCGGCATCCGCCTCGATCTTCTGCCGATCGAGGGTATGGGATCGGCGCTTTCGGAGGAGACCGCGCTGCGGCTTGCGCTGTTGTTCCGCACGCTCGCGCCGATGCGCAATCGCGACAACATGCGCCTCGTCGCCGAAGGCATCGAAGCCATGGGCAAGGAAGAAGCGGGCTATTGGCTCGGCATGTCCGTCCACCGCAAGAACCCGCGGCGCGTTCTCACCGCGTTGCGCATTCTGCTCACAGATCCGGCGAAGTGATGGAAAAAGAGCAGATGTCGGATGTTCGCCTGATTGAGCGCTGGCTACCCATGGCGGAGCTGAGTGAGGAGAGCGTCAGGGAGCGGCGTATGGCAACAGCGCTTCCGCCGATCAACTTTCTCCACGTTTGGTGGGCGCGACGGCCTCTTATTGCGTCGAGGGCAGCTATTCTTGCGTCACTTGTTCCAGCGACGACCAGTCATCAGGACTTTCTGAGAGCAATTGGTATTCACGGTGATCCCGTTAAGGTTCGCCGGAAAATAGATATGGCGAAGAAAACCGGAACCGATCTTGGTCCGGACCCATATGGCTATGGGCGTGCTTACACGTATGTGCCTACTAAGGCAGAACTACGGAAAACCGGGCTATTTGACCTAGAGCGCCCAGTTGTACTTGATCCCACAGCTGGAGGGGGCAGTATTCCGTTCGAATCGACACGTCTCGGGCTTGAGACGTTAGCGAACGATCTCAACCCCGTGGCTGCCACCATCCTTCGCGGGACGATCGAGTTTCCCGAACGATTTGGCGATGCGCTTGTTGATGAGTTTCGCATTGTTGCAACTAGGCTTGGGGATCGCCTTAACTCAAAGCTTAAGGGAGTCTACCCAAAGGAAGATGGCCGGGTTGATGCATACTTATGGGCGCGAACAATAACTTGCCCGTACTGTTCAGGCCGAATTCCGCTAGCCCCCAATTGGCGGCTCGGACCAAACGATGTTGGTATTAGACTGGTCCCTAAACTTGGAGCCGGCCTGCATGACTCGGGGCGAATTTGCGAATTTGAGGTTGTTCATTCGGCAGAAGAACAGTCGAAAGGAACAGTGTCGGATGGTGATGCGACCTGCCCATTTTATGACTGCGGGCGCGTCATTGACGGAGATGAGGTAAAGAAGCAAGCCCAGGCTCACGAAATGGGCGAACAACTGTTTGCTATTGCGGCTAAGCGTCGTGTAACGCGGTTGACAAAGAGAGGAAAGAAACGCGAGGCATGGGAAAGACACTACAGAATACCGGAGAAACGGGATGACAACCTAGACGAAATCGTCCGTTTAGTCGATTCTAAGATGCCAGACTGGCTTGCCGCAGGCTCTATTCCAACGGAGCCAATAGACGAGATATCGAACTATGATCGCGGTCACCGAATGTACGGCATGTCCGAGTGGAGAGACTTGTTTAACCCGCGGCAGTTTCTTGTCCATGCAACGGCATCAGATGAGTTCCGTGCGCTAGTTGAAGCTGACCAGCAAGCAGGCACTTTGACGGAGATCAGAAAAGCCGCTTACGTCTACTTGGCGTTCAGCTTGGACAAGTTTAGGGACTATAACTCCCGTCAGACTCGTTGGCATGTTCAGCGCGAGGTTATGGTCAATACGTTCGATAGCCACAACTTTGCGATGAAGTGGGCATATGCAGAGATGGCGATCGCTTTGGAAGGTTTTGGCTTCGACTGGGTGGTAAGTCAGACCGAGGAGAGCTTAACAAGGATTTGTAAGCTTGTTGACAGAACGGGCGCGACTGCCGGCACTCTTTTCGCTGTGGGAAAGGATGAAGGAGACCACGCTGGCATTACAGTAAGTTGCAAGCCAGCGGGAAGTCTCGACCATGTTTCTGATGCTACCGTGGATGCCGTAGTTATGGACCCGCCGTACGGCGCGAACGTAATGTACGCTGAGTTGTCGGACTTCTTCTACGTCTGGTTAAAGCGGACCGCGGGGTTAGTTTTCCCGGAGCTTTTCACAAGATATCTAACTGACAAGTCCAGTGAAGCCGTCGCCAACAAGGCGCACTTCAAGGGCCAAAAGGGCGCGGACGCGCTCGCCAACCGCGACTATCAGGAGAAGATGGCCGCGATCTTCGCGGAATGCCGGCGCGTACTAAAACCGAACGGCATCATGACCGTGATGTTCACGCACAAAGACACCAGCGCCTGGGACGCCTTGACGAAGGGCCTGATCGAAGCGGGCTTCATCATCACCGCTTCCTGGCCGGTGAACACCGAAGCCGAAGGCTCGCTCCATATCAAAGATAAGGCCGCTGCAAACTCCACAATCTTTCTCGTCTGCCGCCCACGCCCTGCCGATCAGGGCGAAGAGACGACCTATTGGGAAGATGTCGAACCGCTCGTGGCGAAGGCCGTTCGCAAGCGCGTTGAAGAATTCCAGAAGGCCGGGATCGGCGGCGTCGATCTCTATCTCGCCTCCTTCGGCCCGGCGCTGGAAGAGTTCTCACGCCATTGGCCGTTGAAGCGCGGCACGCCGCGCCCGGAGCCGCTGGCGAAGAAGCGCCGCAAGCAGGCCGAGCTGTTCGAGGAAGAGTTCGATCCCTATGCGGTAACGCCGGAAGACGCGCTCGACGCCGCACGCCGGGAAGTGAAGACGTGGCGGCTGGATCAGCTCACCCACACCAAGGGGCGCGGCGATCTCGATCCAACCACCTCGTGGTTCGTGCTGGCCTGGGATGCCTTCAAGGCGCCCGTGTTCAGTTACGACGAAGGCTTGCGCCTTGCTCGTGCGGTCGGGGCTGATCTCGACGGCCAGCTGATCGGCAAAATCTGCGAAAAGAAGGGCTCCGATATCAAGCTTTGGGATAGCGCCACGCGCGCCGCTAAGAGCGGTCTTGGCCCGGCCGACGGTTCGCGCGCCATGATCGATGCGATCCATCACGCCGCCCACCGCGGGCGGACGCGAACGCTCGATGCCGCCCTTGATCTCCTGAAGGAGGCGGGGATTGATAACGATCCGCAATTCCTGGCGGCGCTGGAAGCCGTTCTTGAAGTGCTGCCGCCCTCGCGGTACTTCGTAGGCTTTGATGTTGCGACCGGGGATGCCAAATCCGCAGCCGACGATTTCGATGCGCTTGAGAAGCTGCGCCGCCTCGCCTTCTCCGACCGTGTCGATGAACCCAAACAACTGTCGCTGTTCAAGGAGGAGGCTGCTTGACGCTCCTACGCGACTCCGCATGGCGCCTCAAATATACCCCGGACGACGGAGACCTCGTCCGGCTCTTCTATGTGCCTGCGTTGCGCTCGGCCGTCCGCTATGACCGGCTGACCGGATACTTCTCTGCTCGCGCCCTTGCTCTAGCGGCGCGCGGTGTCGAAGGCCTGATCGTCAACAACGGGCGGATGCGCCTGATCGTCGGCTGCACCCTCGGCGAAGAGGAAGTCGCGGCTATCGAGCGCGGCGAATCCTTGCGCGATACCGTCGAGCGTGCGCTGATCAGAATGCCGATGCTGTCGGCCGATCCGCGCACGATCGACGCCCTCGAACTTGTCGCCTGGATGGTGGCGAACGGCTTTCTCGATGTGAAGCTCGCGGTGCCATGCGATCATGATCGCATGCCTATACGCGACGACAGCATTTTCCATGAGAAGACCGGGATCGTCGAGGACAAGACCGGTGATCGGCTGGCGTTCAACGGCAGCATAAACGAAACTGAATTCGGCTGGACCCGCAACTGGGAGAGCTTCAACGCCTTCACCTCCTGGAACGACGGCCCGCGCGTGGATGAGGAAGAGGCCAGCTTCGCGAAACTGTGGGCGGATCGTGCCCGCAGGGCGATCACCCTGGATGTGCCAACGGCACTGCGCGAACAGCTCCTGACCTTTCTTCCTGATCCGGAGCACCTGCCGAAGCGCCTTGCAGAGCACAACGACCAGCCAGCAGGAAGGATGGCTCGGAAGCCAGCTCCGGGACCGGAGCCGCAGGATGAGCCGGCCACGCTCACGCTCCCGCCTCCTGTTTCTGTCAACGAAGAGCGGCAAGCGATCTGGGAAAGAATCGCGAACGCAGCGATCCAGCCCGTTGGTGGTGATCGCGTCGGCGAAGCAACCTCGGCTGTTGTCCCTTGGCCGCACCAAATTCGCGCCTACCATCGCCTCTATGACAACTGGCCGCCGAAGCTCTTGATCGCCGATGAGGTCGGTCTCGGAAAGACGGTCCAAGCCGGTCTCCTCTTGCGACAGGCCTGGTTGTCCGGAAGGATCAAGCGCGCGCTCGTTCTGGCGCCGAAGAACGTGTGCAAGCAGTGGCAGATCGAACTGCGCGAGAAGTTCAACCTCAATTGGCCGATCTATGATGGCCAGAAACTGACGTGGTATCGCTCGCCGGCGCGTGAGCATGATTTTGAGAAGCCGGTGTCGCGCCATGAATGGCACCGCGAACCATTCGTGATCATGTCGAGCCATTTAGCGCGGCGGCAGGATCGGCAACGCGAAATTCTCGAAGGCGCCGATCCCTACGATCTCGTTGTCCTTGATGAAGCGCATCACGCACGCACGAAGGGTGCCGGGACGCCCCAGGCCAAAGGCCCGAACCGCCTTTTGCAGTTGATGCGCTCCTTAAGGCGCCGGACCGATGGGCTGATCCTGCTCACCGCGACTCCCTTGCAGGTCCATGCCACGGAACTGTGGGATCTGCTCGATCTGCTGGGACTGCCTGCGGCCTGGACACCCGACGCCTTTGTCCGCTTCTTTTCGGAAGTTGCAAAAGACCCGGTTACTAATGAAAGCCTCGATTGGCTTTCAGCGCTTTTCCGGGCGAACGAAGCCCACTTCGGCGAACTTTCGCGCTCGGTCGCAGAGCGACAAACCCGCCTAAGCGGCCTCAAGACTCGCAAAGTTCTACAGGCGTTGCGCGATCCCGTTTCGATCCCCAGGCGCCAGCTCTCGCCGGAAGAAAGACGCGCAGCAATTGCGATTATAAAGCGATCAACGCCCGTCAGCGCCCTTGTGTCGCGGCATACGCGCGAGTTGCTGCGACAGTATTTCAAGGCAGGCAAGCTATCTACCGCTGTTGCCACGCGTCAGGTCGAAGATCGCTTCATCCCGTTGTCGCTAGAAGAAGGAGATATCTACAGCCAGGTCGAAACCTACATCTCCGATACCTATAACGCTGCGGCGCCGGACGCCCGCAACGCAGTGGGGTTTGTGATGACGATCTATCGCCGGCGGCTTGCTTCCAGTTTCCACGCGCTGCGACAGACAATGGAGAAGCGTAAGGGCGGCGTCGGCGACCTTCTCACGGCGGCCGACGAAACCCGCATCGACGAGAACGTAGCTGACCAAGTCGAGGCTGGCGAAGAAATCGATATTGAAACCGTGTCAGAGGATGAACGGCGCGCTCTCGCCTTTGAAGAGATCGCAACCATTGAAACCATCGTCGATGAAATTAAGCGGTTGCCGACCGACACGAAAGCGATGGAGCTTTCAAAAGTTCTCAGCGAACTCAGGGGAAGCGGCTATCCGCAGGTGATGGTCTTCACCCAGTTTACCGACACGATGGACTACCTGCGCGAAATGCTCGCAGTTGCTGGAAGTTCCGTAATGTGCTTCTCGGGACGCGGTGGCGAAATTCGGAACACCGATGGCACGTGGACACGGATTTCGCGCGACGAGGTGAAGCGTCGTTTCAAGGAAGGCCGCTCGGAGGTCCTGGTTTGCACTGATGCCGCAGCCGAGGGCCTCAACTTTCAGTTCTGTGGTGCGCTGGTTAACTACGATATGCCTTGGAATCCGATGCGCGTTGAACAGCGGATCGGGCGTATCGATCGGCTTGGACAGCGCTTCTCGGACATTCGGATTATCAATCTCCATTATGAAGACACGGTGGAAGCAGACGTATACCGTGCTCTTCGAAACCGCATATCAATCTTCGAAAATGTCGTAGGCGGTCTCCAGCCAATTCTCACGAAGCTTCCGCGGCTCATCGAAGAGTCGGTTCTTGCAAGGTACACCAATCCCGCGGCACAGCGTGACGACGCACTCCAAGCGCTCGACACAGCGATCGCTGCTGAAGACGGCGCTACGTTGAATCTGGACGATTTTGCCGATGAAGATCTCGTTGTGCCGGCTCGTCCCGATCCCGCGATCAACCTCTCCGATCTGCGAACCATTCTTGATCGGCCGATCCTTCTTCCGCCCGGCAGCGAGGCGCTTCATCTTAACGAGAAGGACTATAGATTCGTCGATGGCTTCCTGTCGCACGCGGTTCGCGTGACCGTCGATCGGGATTTTTACGAGATGCACTCGGATAGCGTGGAGTTTTGGACACCGGGTAGTCCTACCTTCCCAAACTTGGAAATTTATCGGCGCTGAATAGCCTGAAGGGAGATGTGGTGCATCACGATCTTCCCAAGGGTCCGGACTGGAGGGGAGCCGGGTCGCGTTCCGCGCCGTTTCTATGGAGACGGCGGTCAGTTCATCAGCTGGCCGGGCCTCGGAGACGTTTGCTTATGACGCGAGCAAAGTCATGGCGCGAAGAACTGCTGTTTAAAAGCCGCAAAGCCAGTCTCTTTAGCTTCATGGTATCGCAGTTGGCATTGACTTGGAAGGCGGGCTAAAACACCAACAATTACAATACGAACTCAACCCTATTGACCATCGAGTGGGAGTGAGGGGTACTAACGGCGGCGATAGCGTGGTTTCGGCGGAGGGCCTGACCTCGGGATAGGAACGGCCTTTTGCCGCTCCAGGAGATAGCGGCTGGGCGGCTTGCCGACCATCTTGCGAAACATGGTCACGAAACTGCTGGCGCTCTCGTAGCCGAGGTCGAGCGCGACGGTCTGGACCGTCTGGCCGGCGCTCAGTCGCCGAAGGGCGAGGATGACGTGCAACTGGCGACGCCAGCGGCCGAAACTCATGCCGATCTCCTCCATCAACATGCGGCTGAGACTGCGCTCGCTGAGCGCGACCCGGCAGGCCCATTCCGCAACGGTCACGTGATCCGCCGGCGACGAGACCAAGAGCTCGGCGAGATGCTTCAGGCGCGGATCGGAGGGGATCGGCAGGCAGAGTTCCTCGACCGGGGCCTTGGCCAGTTCATCGAGAATTACAGAAACGATGCGACCGTCCGGGCCGTCGATCTCGTAGCGCTCCGGAATCTCGCTGGCCCTGATCAGCAGATGCCGCAGCAAACCCGAAACTGCGATCGTGCAACATTTGACCGGCAGGTTCGCAGCCGCATCCGGCGCAACGAACAGGCAGATGCACTCCACCTCGCCCGAGCCGAATGCGGCATGCGGCAAACTGCCGGGAATCCAGATGGCGCATTGCGGCGGCACGATCCAGACGCCGTCATCAACCTCGCAGTTGATGATGCCGCGGGCGGAATAGAGCAACTGCGCCTTTTCATGGCGGTGACGCTTTGATCGCTCCATGCTCTCCAGGCTGCCGACACCATTGGCCGCGACGAGATCACGGGGGACCTCATCGACATACGAAGACCAATCTCGACGGAGATCCAGATACACGGGGGGCCTCGCTGCGACAGCCAATTTGGCCGAATTGAAACATATAATGTCTGTGTTGCGCAATGACGCCACCAGCAGATCTATCTATCCATCTATCGTCGGCGGCAAGGCTCCGGCCCGCGTGGGTCGCCGCCCTCGAACGAGATTGTGGATGGATGGACCTGAGATGGACGAAAAGAGACAAAGCCGACTTCCGCTCGCTTGGCTTATCACAGCGGTCGGCGTGACAATCTACGGTACGATCCAGACTTTCTCCTACTTGAACGTCTATGCTGGGGCGCACGGGGCGGCGCCTCTGCTCAATTTCACCGCTGCGCAAGTATGGGCGATCTCGGCCTTCTATGGTGCCTGGGTGATCCCGGCTCTGCTGGCGCTGATCGATCGGCCGGCCGCCAATTGGGCGTCGCTCGTCTTCGGCGGGATTCTCGTGGTCTTGACCACGCTCTCGGGTGTGTTCGACGGCATTCGCGATGGCGGCCATCTCGTTTTTCTGGCGCTGTTGGTCATCACGCTTCCCGGATCGTTCGCGATCGCGCAGTCGTGGCGACGCCTTCAGACCGCATGATCGGCCTGCATGACCGATAAAGGATGCAACCCATGCCAATGGACAACTCCGATTTTCCCTTCGTCTGGATGAGTTATGCAGATACACCCGATCATGACCATGATGAGGACTTCGCATCGTTTGAAGAGAGTCTGAGGCGGGGAGAGCCGTTCGTGGTGCTGACGGATTCCGCCCCGAGTGAAGACCATGAGCATTCGCCGGAGGAAAGAAAGCGTACCTCGTTGTGGATGAAGAAGAACAAGGCTGACCTGCGCAAGCTCGTGCTGGCGATGGTCATCGTCGAGCCGAGCGCCGCCAAGCGCCTTGCGTTCAAGGCGTTCGGCATCACCTTCGCGAAATTCTGGGGCTACCCAATGATGCTCGCCCCGTCACGCGACGAGGCCATGGTGATCGCGCGAAAACTGTTGTCGGATCACGCCGGGTCGACCGCTGCCTGACGAAAGCATGACGGTACAGTCTTGGTTCGTAACAAGATTCATCCGCGCCGTCGAATTGGCGTCGATGGATCAGCCGGGGAAAAGCAATGCGATGGTGGAGGCCAGCGCCAGGGCGCTGAACATTGTGCTCGCGACGACCATCGAGCCGATCACCGCGGAATCGAGGCGATAGTTCGCTGCGAAGAGAATGCCGAAGAAGCCCGACGGCACGGCGCAGATCAGGATGGCCATCTTCGCCGTCTCGGCCGGGATCGGCAGCGCGAAGACGACCGCGGCGGCCAGGAGTGGTCGGCCGACATCGGCCAGCACCGTCGCGCCCACCACGGTCCTGTTCAGGCGAAAGGGCTGCGACGAGAGGACGAGGCCCGTCAGGAACAAGGCGACGCCGGGCGCCGCGACGCCGATGAGCATCAGGCTCGTGTCGGCGGGGGGAACGAGCTCCAGTCCGGCGAGCGAGAACAGAATGCCGGCTGTCGGAGCCAGGACGACCGGCTTCGTCACGGAGCGGAACAACGCGTTGCGAACTTGTCCCGCGGAGCCGGGCGCGGAGTCTCGCCGCGGCTCTCCAGTATTCAGTTCGACCATGATCAAGGACAGCGGGCTGACGATGATCGAGCCGACGGCGAGCGCGACGGCGACCGGGACCGTCCCGGCCGGGCCGACGACGGCGGCCGCTATGGGGAGGCCGACGCCGGCGAGGTTCGGGAAGGCGATGGTCAGGGCCTGAAGGGCCGCGTCCGCCTTCGATACGTTCGAGGCAGCACGGATGAGAAAATACCACGCCAGATAGACCAGCAGCATCACGAAGCCGAGCACCAGGAAGAGCGGGGCTTGCTCGATCATCTCCTGCCGCGGCGCGGATGCCGTCGCCACGAACAGTGAAGCGGGCAGGGCGAAGCTCATCACGAGAGCGTTCAGGCTGTCCACTTGGCGATTTTCGACGAGTTCAAGCAGTCCAGCACCATAGCCGATGAGAATCGTGAAAAAGATCGGCGCGAGAGCCAGAAAGATAGTATCGATCATCATGGCGGCCCGTTCCCGCATATGCAAGGCGCCCGCCGGGTGTCGCCGAGAACGCGCCACACGGTCTTCGCGCAGCCGATGATGTGCTGGGCCGAAAGATCCAGTTCGATGTCGGGTGTGCCGCCGGCCGCATGCCGCAGCCGGATCGCCTCGGCCTGCAGAAGGATGGCCGTGAGGGCGTCCGCGATCTGAGCGCGCGTGCAGGTCGAGGCGGCCTGCGCGGTGCAGTGTCGGCGGCAGCCTCCTTCGTCTGGTCCGGACGCTCCGCATCGTCCGGACCCGCAGCCCGCCTTGCCGATGTCGAGCCGAATGTCGCTCGGTGGCTGCATCTTGGTCGGCCCCTCGGGGTGACGGCGACATCGAGTGGTGATCAGGAACGGAAGCCTCGCACGGGCGCATGGGCGCCGTGCGTAAAGTGTTGCAAAATGTCGTGGAGCGCCGACAGCGGAACGCCTCTGCCACGTCCGCATTCGCCGTGTGAGCGGGCATGGTCGAGATCGTCGACCGGTCTCGAAGAGTCGGAAGCAGCGGGGCCGAGCCGAAACGGCATAGCTTCGGCGGCGCGGAGCGCATGTCCGCTGCGTCGGCTTGCGGTTATTTGCCGATCTTTACGCGCGCGCCGTTCCTTCGCCTGCCAGCATCCGATCGTTCGCGGTCCCGAACGTTCATCACCGAGGTGCTGCCATGTCGATCCACCGCATCTGTTCGGCCGCCGTCCTGGCGTCTTCTCTCGCCCTGCTCGCGCCCGCCGCGGCGAGCGCCGAACCCATCAGGAACATCGTCCTGGTGCACGGCGCCTGGGTCGATGGTTCCGGCTGGAAGCCGGTCTACGAGATCCTGACCGGGAAGGGATTCCACGTGTCGATGGTCCAGGAGCCGGAGACCTCGTTCCAGGACGACGTCGCCGCCGCCAGGCGCGTCCTCGACATGCAGGACGGCCCGGCCATCCTGGTCGGCCATTCCTATGGCGGCTCGATCATCACCGAGGCGGGCGTGCATCCGAAGGTCGCCGGCCTCGTCTATGTCGCCGCCCACGCCCCCGACGTCGGCGAGGACGAGGGCGAGCTCGGCAAGAAGATGCCGAGCGTGCTCGGCAAGACCGAGGGCGCGATCAAGGTGACGCCGGACGGCTACACCTATCTCGACCCGCAGCTGTTTCCGAAGCTGTTCGCGCCGGACCTGCCGAAGGAGCAGGCGGAGTTCGAGGCCCGCTCGCAGGTGCTCGCGGAGAAGGACGTGTTCAGCACACCACTGACCGCCGCCGCCTGGAAGACGAAGCCGAGCTGGGGCGTCGTCGCCGGCGACGACCAGATCATCAATCCGGACCTCGAGCGCTTCTACTACGAGCGCGCCAAGGCGCCGTTCGTCGTCGTCGAGGGGGCCAGCCACTCGGTCTATGAATCCCACCCGGCGCAGGTCGCCGCCGTCATCGAGGAAGCCGCGCGCGAGGTGGGCGAGGCGGGCGAATAGAAGGCCGTCCATGTGGCCGCCTCGAACCAGGGCGACGGCGCTCATTGGAGGCAGCGCCCTGGACGCGCTCACGAGATCCGCCAGCCAACCCGCCTACGAAGGAAGCAACGATCATGACCATTCTCTACGCGACCAGGGTCACCGCCACCGGCGGGCGGAAAGGTTCGATCCGCAGCGAGGACGGCATCCTCGATCTCACGCTCGCCATTCCGAAGGAACTGGGCGGCATGGGCGGCGCCACCAACCCGGAACAGCTCTTCGCCGGCGGCTACGCCGCCTGCTTCGAGAACGCGCTGCTGCGCGTCGCACGGGAGGCGGGCCACCGCTTCGCCGACGGCGACGTCACGGTCGTCGCGGAAATCGGGCTCAGCCGCAACGAGGCCGACGCCTTCGTGCTGCACGCGAACCTCGCCGTCACCTTGGCGGGGGTCGATCAGGCGACCGCAGAGCAGCTCGTGCACGAGGCCGATGCCATCTGCCCCTATTCCAATGCCATCCGGGGAAATGTGGACGTCGACAAGACCGTGACGGTGCGGTGATGACAGCAGAAGAGGAGCAAGAGATGACCGCCGATTCAGCGACCACGCCGTCCGGCAAGATCGCGATCGTCACCGGCGGCAGCCGCGGCCTCGGGCGCAGCACCGTTCTCGCCCTCGCGAAGGGCGGGGTGCGCTCGATCTTCACCTACCGCGTGAACCGTGCGGAAGCCGATCGGGTCGTCGGCGAGGTGGCCGGGCACGGTTGCCGATCGATCGCGCTGCCTCTCGACACCGGCGACACCGGCTCATTCGATGCCTTCGCCCGGCGTGTTCGCGAAGCCCTGTCCGAGCTTGGGGCGGACCGGTTCGACTATCTGGTGAACAACGCCGGCACCGCGCATCACAACACCATCGAGAAGACGACGGAAGAGGAACTGGACGCGCTCTACCATGTCCATTTCAAGGGCGTGTTCTTCCTGACACAGACGCTGCTGCCGCTCATCCGGGATGGCGGGCGCATCGTGAACCTGTCCACCGGCCTGACCCGCATCATCAATCCCGGCAGCGCCCCCTATGGCGCGATGAAGGGCGCGGTGGAGATCCTGACGCGCTACATGGCCAAGGAGTTCGGCCCGCGTCGCATCGCCGTGAACGTCGTTGCCCCTGGCGCCATCGCCACCGATTTCAGCGGCGGCATGGTGCGCGACAATCCCGACATCGCCCGCCGCGTCACCGAAGCGACGGCGCTCGGGCGGGTGGGGCAACCGGACGACATCGGCCCGATGATCGCGTCGCTCCTCTCGGAGGCGAACCGCTGGGTCAATGCGCAGCGCATCGAGGGGTCCGGGGGCATGTCCATCTAAGCCTGCGCCGCAGCCTCCGTCGGGGAGCGGGAACGTCCACCTGTCCGGCCGATCGCGCCGGAGACATTGCCGGCGAGGGCGAGCCACTGCACCGACTTGAATTGCCCACCCCACGATGGCATCGTTTCTCGCGATCCGGGGATGATGCAAGTCGTGGGTGTCCGATGGGCGAAGTACCCCGCACCGGAGATCGAACCGCCAGAGCCCGCGCCTATGGTTCGCAATTGGGCGAACGCCTCGGCTTGCCGGATCCTCCCAGTCACGTCCATCGCACGTTGAATCGCGGTACGCTCGCCATCACGGCCCTGCAATCCCGAGCGCCGCCGCGGGATCCAACCCCATCCTTCGGCTACGACGACGCCTATCAGGTGATCGTCAATCTCAAGCATATGCGGCGGGATCTTTGGTTGAGCGATGGATTCCTCCTGAGTGGCGCCATGCATGGCGGCAAGACCTACATTGCGGATCTGAGGCAGGAGCCGCGGGTCCTTATCCAGGATCCTTTCCACACTCTGAATTTCTACATGCCCATTCCAGCCCTGAAGGCGTATGCCGAGCAGAACGACATGCCGGTCTTCACAGGCTTTCCGCACGCTCCGACGGCCGGCCTGGACGATCCGGTGATGCGCCGACTCGCCGGGGCGGCTTCGGCCGCATTCGCCAGTCGCCATCGGGCGAGCGGCCTCGTGCTAGACGCGATCCTCGATGCCGTTTGCGCCAACGTGCTCGGTCGGTACGGCCCCTCGAAGAGCACGGCGCCGGTCCGGTCCCATGGTCTGGCACCTTGGCAGGAGCGTCGTGCGAAAGAACTCATGGACGAGCGCCTGGACGTGTCGATGACGGAGCTCGCCATGGAATGCGGTCTTTCCGCCGCCCATTTCGGCCGGGCCTTCAAGCGCTCCACCGGGCTTGCGCCGCATCAGTGGCAACTCAGCCGCCGTATGGCGCGGGCGCAGGCGCTGCTGACGGGGTCGTCCCGGTCGATCGCCGAGATCGCTCTCGCGTGCGGGTTCTCGAGCCAGAGCCATTTCGGGACCGCCTTCAGGGAGGCCGTCGGCGTCAGCCCCGGGCGTTGGCGCCGGTCGGCGGGCACGAGCATCAGCGGCGCGGACGGCGACTGACGCCCGGCTCCGAGCGGCCGGCCATCTCCGACGCGGGGCAGGGCCGGGGCGCGGAGGAGGAGGCGCCGGCTTTTCGCCGCCGGGCCGCTTTTTCGCAAGCGACGTCAATTTCCCGGAAGACGCGTCGGTGACGCGCCTCATCATGCTCGCCGGCTCGATCGAACAGCACTGGCCATTCGTGGTCCGGCCCGGAAAGGGACGTCATGTCTGTCCCGCCGCATGGCGAAGCGGCTGCGCGCGCAGGAAGCGAGACGATATCGTTCGGGGACTTTCGGCTCGATCCCGCGAGCCGGCTTCTCTTGAAGGACGGCGAGCCCGTCCGGATCGGCTCGCGGGCGCTCGATCTCCTGATCGTCCTGATCGATCGCGCCGGAGACGTCGTCGACAGGCATGAACTGCTCGACCTCGTCTGGCAGGGCGTGGTCGTCGACGAGGCGGGTGTCAGGGTGCACATCTCCTCGCTTCGCCGCGCGCTGGGAGACGGCCGGGACGGCGCACGCTACATCGTCAATATCGCCGGCAGGGGCTACAGCTTCGTCGCCCCGATCGCCCGCGCCGTCCCCGACGCGCCGCCTTCGCCGGCAAGCACTCGTGCGCCGGCAAGCCCCCGGTCCACGAGCCGCGTGCCACCGCCACCGCCTTCGATCGTCGGCCGCGAGCGTGTCGTCGCCAGCCTGAGCGACCTCCTCCTCGCCCGCCGGTTCGTCAGCATCGTCGGGGCGGGCGGCATCGGCAAGACGACGGTCGCCGCGGCCATCGCCCACGGGCTGACGTCCGAGTTCGGAGACGAGAACGTCGCCTTCGTCGATTTCGGCGCCATCTCCGACCCCGCCCTGGTTCCCGGGGCGGTGATATCGGCGGTCGGCTGCATGCTCGAGGGGACCGACCCGACCGCCGACCTGCTGGCCTTCCTGGCCGACAAGCGCATGCTGATCGTCTTCGACAGCTGCGAGCATCTCGTCGATCCGGCATCGCACCTGGCCGGCCAGCTCGTGCGGGACGCGCCGGACGTCCACCTGCTGGTCACGTCTCGCGAGTCGCTGCGTGTCGAAGGCGAGACCGTGCATCTGCTCGGCCCCCTCGGCTATCCGGCCGACGAGTTTCCGACCGCGGCCGAGGCGCTGGCGACGCCGGCCGTGCAACTCTTCATGGAGCGGGCGACCTTCGGTGGGTTCCATGAAGGATTGACCGACGGCGACGCACCCGTCGTCGCCGAAATATGCCGGCGGACCGACGGCATCGCGCTGGCGATCGAGCTGGCCGGCAGCCGTGTCGGAACCTATGGCATCCGCGGCGTCGCCGCCTTGCTGGCGAGCAATGTCGAGCTGCGACTGGTCGGCCGGCGAAACGTCGCGCCACGACATCGAACGCTGGAGGCGATGCTCGACTGGAGCTTCAAGCTGCTCACCGAGGATGAACAGCGCGTGCTGTGTCGCCTCTCCGCGTTCGTCGGCCTGTTCACGATGGAGGCGGCCGTCGCCGTCGCCGGCGACGGAGCGTGCGACGGCGCGTGCGTCGCGACGGCCACGGCGAGCCTCGTCGATCGATCGCTGATCTGGGTCCAGCCACGAGGCGGGATCGTCTTCTATCGCCTGCCCGACATGACGCGCACCTATGCGCGGGCGAAGCTGGAGGAGATCGAGGACCCCGAGCCGGTCGCCCGGCGGCATGCCGGCTATTTTGCGGCGCTGTTCGAATCCGTCGCCCTCGAGCACGGCGCCTACGCCGACATCGGGCGTCATGCGCCGCACCTCGGCAACGTGCGCAAGGCGCTGGAGTGGAGCTTCTCCAGCGAGGAGCACCACGCGATCGGGGTGGAACTGGCAGCGGACGCCGCGCCCCTGTTCCTGGGGCTCTGGCTGCTCACCGAATGCCGACGCTGGTCGCGCCTCGCCCTGAGCGCGATGGACGGCATCAGCGAGCTCCCCCGCCGGGAAGTGCGCCTGCTGGAGGCCATGGCCGTCTCGACGATGCACACGCGCGGCAACACGCAGGAGGTCCGCGATTCGATCGAGCGCGGGTTGAATCTCTCGGAGGCGGACGGGGGCGGACTGACGCAGCTTCGCCTTCTGGCGGGGCTAAACCTCTTCCTTACGCGGCTCGGCGACTTCGAAGGCGGACTGGCCGCGGCGCGGCGATGCGGCGTCATCGCGGAGCACAGCGGAACGCAGAGCGAGCGCGTCATCGCCGAGTGGATGCTCGCCGCCGCCCATCACCTCGCCGGCGACCAGGCCGCGGCGGTCGACCACTGCGAGCGAGGCTTCGAGCTCGAGGCGGAGATCGGCCGCCTGGAGATCAATCTGTTCGGATACGACCATCATCTGCGCGCCGAGCTCGCCTTGGCGCGCTCCCTCTCGCTCAGGGGATATCCGGGGCGCGCCCGCCGGCTGGCCCTGGAGGCGATGGAGCGGGCCGCCGCGTCGCCGCTGCCGGGCGACTACAGCATGGCTGCCGCCCACGGCATCCCGGTTCTGCTGTGGAGCGGCGACACCGAGGCGTCCGGCGACCACATCGAGCGCCTGATCGCCCATGCCGAGAGGCACGCCCTCACCAGTCACGCCGCCGCCGCCTGGGCGCTGAAGGGAGAATGGCTGTTGATGACGGGAGAGCCCGCGGCCGGCGTGGAAGCGCTGCGGCGGGCCCTCGAGATGCTCCACCGGGAGCAGTTCCGCATGATCATCCCGGCTGCTTCCAGGGCCCTGGCGGATGGGCTGGCGCAGTGCGGCAGCTTCGCCGAAGCGCGAGCGACGATCGAGGCGGCCATCTCGTCCGCCCCGGAGATGGGCCAGACGTTCTACCTGCCGGATCTCTTGCGCACGCGAGGGGAGGTCATCCTGAGCGGACCTTCTCCCGACGCAGCGGCGGCCGAGGCGGCACTCCTCAGGTCGATCGAGCACGCAAGGGATCAGTCCGCCACGGCCTGGGCGTTGAAGGCCGCCTTACCCCTGGCCCGCCTGCTGCTCCGGCAAGGCCGCGGAGGCGATGCGCGCGCGCTCCTCGGGCCGATCTACGAGGCCCACGCGGAGAAGGACGGGACCGCGGATCTCGTCGCCGCCGCAGGCATCTTGGCGGCGGTGCGGTAGCTGTCCGCGACCTGATCGGGTGCCATGTCCGAAGCGGCCGGGCGGATGGCGGCGACGGGGTGTCGGGGGCGAGCGCGCTTCGAGATGTCGGCCTGAAGGTCACCGGATGTCCGGCCGAGGGACACGTCATGTCCGCCCGCTTCGAGCGCTCGCTTCACGGCCGAGCCGGTCGTTCCGATCCGATACGATGACCTTCATGGTGAGCGCCGTCAGGTTGTGGCGGGCAACGTTCAGTCGGCAACGACAGAGGAGCCGGCATCACGGGCTGCGGCGTTCCTTCCTTGCTCAGATCGCGATGGGCGATCGACGGCGAGAGTTGGGGCTCGGGACGGCGCTCCGGCGTTGTGAATTGATGGGAAGTGAAAAGGGGCTGGCCTTGTCCGCACAGGATCGCCGTCTTCGTCGCCCTGGTATGGCGTCGTCAGAATTCTGACGCGGCTTGGACGGTCTATCGCGGACCGATCAGCCGCACCGCCCGTGAACGTGGATTTCAGACCTGCCTTGCGAGAGGTAATGGGCTTAGCCCTGCAGTTCGAGGGCCGTTCGGCCAGACGTGGCGTTGCGGTCGTGATCAGCGGTCCCCGAGCCTCGCTCGCGCCGTCGCGGTGCGAAGTGCTGGCGAACCGAGCGCGTCGGCGAGTAGGTTCTCGTCGGACGCTCGCTGCGATCGGTCGCGCGAGGTGGTCTACGCTCGGGGGCGCAGATGAAAATCTCCACGGTTCTGGACCATATCGACAGCGGGCATATGGCGCTGCCTGAGTTTCAGCGCGGCTACGTGTGGAACCGCGATCAGGTCCGTGGTCTGTTCGACTCGCTGTATCGGCGCCATCCGGTCGGCGGCCTGTTGGTGTGGGCGACGGAAGCCAAGACGGCGGCCCATCGCGGCGACGGGCCGATCGCCGCCGGCGTCGTCAAGCTGCTGCTCGACGGCCAGCAGCGCATGACGTCGCTCTACGGCGTGGTGCGCGGCCATCCGCCGAAGTTCTTCGACGGCAACCCCGGGGCCTTCAGCGGGCTGCGCTTCCACCTGGAGACCGAGACCTTCGCCTTCTACCAGCCGGTGAAGATGCAGGACGATCCCTTGTGGATCGACGTCACCGGCCTGATGAAGTCCGGAAACGCCGGGCTCGGCTCGCTGATCACTCAACTTTCGGCCGATCCCGCGCATTCCGCCAGCGTCCCCTCCTACGTCGGTCGGCTCAGTGCCCTGCTGGCGGTCACGGAGATCGACCTGCACATCGAGGAGGTGACCGGCCAGGACAAGACGCTCGATGTCGTGGTCGACATCTTCAACCGCGTGAACAGCGGTGGAACCAAGCTGTCGAAGGGCGACCTGGCGCTCGCGAAAATCTGTGCCGAATGGCCCGAGGCCCGGGATTCGATGAAGGCCAAGCTGAAGGAGTGGACCGCCGCCGGCTACCAGTTCAACCTCGATTGGCTTCTGCGCTCGGTGAACACCGTTCTGACCGGCGAGGCAAAGTTCAGCTATCTCCACGACAAGGATGCGGTCGATATTCAGGACGGCTTGAAACGGGCCGGCAAGCACATCGATGCGAGCTTGAACTTGATCGCCGGTCGTCTCGGCCTCGATCATGACCAAGTGTTCTTCGGCCGGTTCGGTGTGCCCGTCATGGTGCGCTACATGGACAAGGCCGCGAGGGCGCTGGACGCCAAGGAGCGCGACAAGCTCCTGTTCTGGTTCGCCCAGGCCGGCATGTGGGGGCGGTTCTCGGGATCGACCGAGACGTTCATCGACCAGGATCTGGCCGCCCTCGAAGGACCGAACGGCGGGCTCGATACGCTGCTCGAACAGTTGCGGCTGTGGCACGGCGGGCTACGGGTCGAAGCCGGACATTTCACCGGATGGAGCCTCGGCGCCCGCTTTTACCCGGTGCTCTACATGCTGACGCGCATGGGCGAGGCGCGGGACTGGGGGACCGGACTGCCGCTTCGGGCCAGTTTGCTCGGGAAGATGAGCCGCCTGGAGGTTCATCATATCTTCCCCAAAGCGCAGCTCTACAAGCTGAAGCATCGGCGACCGGACGTGAACGCGTTGGCGAACTTCTGCTTCTTGACCAAGGACACCAATCTCAACATCAGCGACAGGCTGCCCGAGGTCTATTTCCCTGCGATCGAGGCGAAGCACCCCGGCGCGCTGGCGTCCCAGTGGATCCCGGCCGATCCCGCGTTGTGGAAGATCGGGCGTTACCTCGATTTCCTCGAAGCCCGGAAGGAACTGCTCGCCGCGGAGGCGAACCGGCGCTTCGAGGAGCTGCTTCATGGCGACGTCCGATGGCTCGGAGGTGCGGCCCCGGTGATGGCGGCCGAGGCGCGACATGCCGGCGGGATCACCAGCGAGGTGGAGGAGGCCGAGCTCGAAGCCCTCAACGACTGGGTCGAAAGCCAAGGCCTGCCGCGCGGGCAGATCGGCTTCGACTATGCCGATCCGGTCACGGGCGTGCAGAAGGCCGTGTTCGATCTGGCATGGCCCGACGGGCTCCAGTCGGGCCTCAGCGCGCCGGCTGCGGTTCTGCTGAACGAGACGACCGACATCCTCGCTCTGGCGAGCGCGGCCGGCTTCCGCTGTTTCACTGCGTCGTCGGAATTCCGCATCTACATTGAGACCGAGATCCTGCGCATGGCGGCGTGAGCGGCACTCTGCGCCCATGACGTGCGATCGGCCGAGGCGTCGCGTCGACGAGCGGCGCTCTTGCGCGGCCGAGTGCCGCGCCGTCCTGCCGCTTCTACTGGCCTGCCCGGACGCGTCGCTCTGGTCGGCAAGCGCTCTCGGGTGAGGCGGTCGCGGTGCCGCCGGCAGCCGTTTCATGCCGTAATATGCATGATAGTGCTTTACAGCCTCTCCAATCTATGTACTAAAGTTCACAAGCCCGCACCGGCGCAGACGATTGCGCATTATAATGCACAAAGCGGGCAGGGTGGATCTGGCCCCCGCTGCGGGGAGCCGCGAGGGAGGATATCGCATGCGGAACTATGTCTGCGCGGGAGTGGGCGCCTGCGCCGTGATCGCCCTGATGGCCGGCGCGGCCGCGGCCGAGACGAAGGTCGGGATGCTCGTCCCGAAGAGCGGCGGCTACGCGGCGCTGGGCCAGGAGATCGAGGACGGCTTCGTGATGGCGTTGCAGGACGCCGGCATGGAGGGCGACTTCGTGATCGTGACCGAGGACAGCGAGGCGAAGCCGCCGGTCGGCGTCGCCAAGACGCGCAAGCTCGTTCTCGAGGACGAGGTCGACGTGATGGTCGGCATCGTCTCCTCCGGCGTCCTCGGCGCGGTGCGCGACTTCGTCGACGGCAACATGGTGCCGCTGATCGTCGCCAACGCCGGCAACGACGAGGCGACCGGCGAAGCCTGCAGCAAGTACATCGTCCGCGTGTCCTTCTCGAATGCCCAGGTCAACCGGCCGATGGGCCAGTGGATGGCCGAGCACGGCATCAAGAAGGTCTACACGATGGCGCCGGACTATGCCGCCGGCCATCAAATGATCGACGCCTTCACGAAGAGCTTCAAGGAAGCCGGCGGCGAGATCGTCGGCTACGACTTCACGCCCTTCGGCAAGACGCAGGACTTCGGCCCCTACCTCACCAAGGCGAAGGCGGCGGCGCCGGATGCGATCTACGTGTTCTACGCCGGCGGCGAGGCGATCTCGTTCGTCAAGCAGTACGACGCCTTCGGCCTCAAGAAGGACATCCCGCTCTACGGCTCGGGCTTCCTGACCTCGCCGCTCTACGTCGCGGCCGAGGGGCCGGCGGCGGTCGGCGTCACGACGGCGCTGCACTACGTGCCGACCATCGACACGCCGGAGAACAAGGCCTTCGTGAAGGCCTTCACCGCCAAGTTCGGCCGCCCGCCGTCCGAGTACGGCGTGCAGGGCTACGACGCCGGCCGCCTCCTCGTCGAGGCCGTCAAGGCCGGGGCGAGCGACCGCGAGTCGATCGCCGACGGTCTCGCCAAGATCTCCTACGTCGGCCCGCGCGGCCCGCTGAAGATCGACCCGGCGACCAACAACGTCGTCCAGAACATCTATGTCTATGAGACGGTCGCCGACGGCGAGGCCCTGACGCAGAAGATCGTCGACACGATCCCCGAAGTCCGCGATCCGCCGAACGGCTGCAAGCTTCAGTAAGGCCGTCGCCCGTCGGGCGATCGAAAGCTCCCGGCGCGGTTCTGCGCGCCGGGCGGGTGCGAGGACGCGAGGAACCCCATGGTGGCGGACGTCGATTTCTGGCTCAGCCAGTTTCTGAACGCGCTGCAGTTGTCGATGCTCCTGTTCATCCTGTCGATCGGTCTCACGATCATCTTCGGCCTGATGCACTTCGTGAACCTCGCCCACGGCGCGCTCTACATGGTCGGCGCCTATGTCGGCGTCACCGCCGCGGCCGCGCTCGGCAACTACTGGGTCTCGCTCGTCGTCGCCCCGCTCGGGGTGACGCTGGTCGGCATCCTGCTCTACGTCGCCGTCATCCGGCGCATGCGCCGGGCCGGGCCGATGAACCAGGTGCTGGTGACCTTCGGCCTCATCTTCGTCCTCGTCGATCTCGTGCGGCTCGTGTGGGGCGACATCGCTCTCGGCATGGAGCCGCCGGCGATCCTCACCGGCCCGGTCGAGATCTTCGGGGTGCTCTACCCGGCCTACCGCCTGTTCATCATCGCCGTCGGCGCCGCCGTCATGGTGGCGCTCAGCCTGGTGCTGTCGCGGACGCAGATCGGCGCGATGGTCAGGGCCGGCGTCGAGAACGACGCCATGGCCGCCTGCCTCGGCATCGACGTCGAGCGGCTGTTCTTCGGCGTCTTCTGCGTCGGCTGCGCGCTCGCCGGCCTCGCCGGGGTGATCGCCGCGCCGGTGTTCTCGGCGACGCCGTCGATGGCGACCGACATCCTGATCCCGACCCTCATCGTCGTCGTGGTCGGCGGCCTCGGCAGCCTGCGCGGCGCCATCGCCGGCTCGCTGATCGTCGGCTTCGTGCAGACCTTCGGCGCGGTGGTGATCCCGAGCTTCGCCTCGGTCCTCGTCTATCTGCTGCTGGCGGCGGTCCTCGTCGTCAAGCCGGCCGGCCTGCTGCCGGCGAGGGCCTGACCCGCATGTTCCACCAGACGCCCCTCCGCACCGCTGCCCTCGTCGCGACCGTCGGCGCGCTCGCCCTCTACGCGATCCTCGGCGGCTACTTCCCGCGCGAGATCGTCACCGAGATCGCGCTGCTCGCGATCCTCGCCGTCAGCCTCGATTTCGTCGCCGGCTTCGGCGGCATGGTCTCGCTGTGCCACGGCGCGATCTTCGGCATCGCCGCCTACACCTTCGCCGGCATGACGGTGATCGCCGGCTACGACGCGCCGACGGCGACGGTGGCGGCGCTCCTGGCGGCGATGCTGTTCGGCCTCGTCGTCGGGGCGATCTCCGCCAACACCTCCGGCATCTTCTTCATCATGGCGACGCTCGCCTTCGGGCAGATGGCCTATGTCGTGGTGTTCGAGTGGAAGGCGCTCGGCGGCGACGACGGGCTCTCCGGCATCGCCCGCTACGACCTCTCCTCGATCGGCCTCGACCTCGGCGATTCCCTGCAGTTCGCGCTGTTCTGCCTCGCCGTCCTCGTGCTCGTCTATTGCGCGGCGGCGTTCGCGCTGCGCAGCAGCTTCGGGCGGACGCTGAGCGGCATCCACTCCAACGAGGGGCGGATGCGGGCGCTCGGGCTCACCACCTGGCGGCACAAGGCGGTGGCGTTCTCGTTCTCGGCGCTGCTCGCCGGCGCGGCCGGCATCCTCGCCGCCCAGCACACGATGTTCGTCTCGCCCGAGATGCTGGTGTGGACCGTCTCCGGCGAGGTCTTGATCGTCGTCATCCTCGGCGGGCTCGGCACGCTCGCCGGGCCGGTCGTCGGGGCGGCGCTGTTCATCCTCCTGAAGCACGAGCTCGGCGGCTTCACCGAGCACTGGCATCTCTTCATCGGGCTCTTCCTGGTGGTCGCGGTGATGGCCGGCGGGCGCGGCGTCTACGGCCAGCTCGAGCACATGCTCAAACGCAAGGCGCGGAGGCCGGCCGATGCTTGAGGTCGTCGGTCTCTGCAAGAACTTCGGTGGCCTGCGGGTCTCCCGCAACATCGGCATGCGCCTCGAGAAGGGCGAGCGCCGGGTGGTGCTCGGCCCGAACGGCGCCGGCAAGACGACGTTCTTCAACCTTCTCGCCGGCACGCTGAAGCCGACCTCGGGCGAGATCTTCCTCGACGGCGCCCGCATCACCCATCTCGGCGTCGAGCGGCGGGCGCGGCGCGGGCTCTCGCGCAGCTACCAGAAGAACAACCTGTTCGAGGGGCTGACGGTGCGCGAGAACCTGGCGCTCGCGGCCGCCACCGCCCAGGGCCTCGGCGCCTCCTTCTTCTCGCGCGCCCACGACGGCAAGGCCGTCCGCGACGTCGTCGAGGAGGTCGCCGTGATGGTCGGCCTCGCCGACAAGCTCGACCTCGGCGTGGCGCACGCCTCCTACGGCAACCGGCGGCAGCTCGAGGTCGGCCTGGCGCTCGCCACGAAGCCGAAGCTGCTTTTGATGGACGAGCCGACCTCTGGCGTCGGGCCGGGCATGATCGACGCCTTCCACAAGCTGATCGCGACGCTGCCGCGCGAGATCACCATCGTCATCATCGAGCACGATCTCGACCTCGGCTTCGACGTCGCCGACCGGATCACCGTGCTGAACTACGGCGAGGTCGTCTTCGAGGGCACCCCCGAGGAGACGAAGGGGAGCGACGTCGTCAGGGAAATCTATCTCGGCGATTGGCAGGGCGATGCTTGAGGTTAGCAACCTTCGTGCCGGCTACGGCGAGACGCAGGTGATCCACGGCGTGGACATCGCGGTTCACGAGGGCCGGTTCCACGCCATTCTCGGCCGCAACGGCGTCGGCAAGACGACGACGCTGAAGACCATCGTCGGCTTGTTGCCGGCCTTCGGCGGCGAGGTGATCTTCCGGGCGGCGCGGATCGACGGGCGCAAGCCCTTCCACATCGCCCGCATGGGGATCGCCTACGTTCCCGAGACGCGCGACATCTTCGGCTCGCTGTCGGTCCTCGAGAACCTCAAGCTCGCGGCGCGACTGGCGACGGACAACGACCGCAAGTGGACCGTCGAGCGGGTGTTCGAGTTCTTCCCCAACCTCGCCAACCGGCGCGACAACGGCGGCAACCAGCTTTCCGGCGGCGAGCAGCAGATGCTGGCGATCGGCCGGGCGCTCGTCATGAACCCGAGCCTGCTCATCCTCGACGAGCCGACCGAAGGGCTCGCGCCGATCATCGTGCGCCAGATCTTCGACAAGCTGACCGAGCTCAAGGGGGAGGGGATGACGATGCTGCTCGTCGAGCAGAACTTCCACTTCGCGACCCGCCTCGCCGACACGGCGAGCGTGTTCGGGCGCGGGCAGTGCGTGTGGACGGGGCCGACCGCCGCGCTCATCGCCGACACCGAGCTGCACGAGCGCTGGCTCGGGGTGTGAGGCGCCGGATGCGGCGAGGGAATGTGTATTATATTGCTTAAATTGCCGCGCTTGTGTATTATGATGCACAAGATCGGCGCGATGGCCGGCCCGAACGGGCCGGCCGGTTGCGGAGGGTCATGAATGTCGAAGCAGCAGTTCCTCGACACCGTGTCGACGATCGCCGACGCGATCGGCGGCCATCCCCTCGATGCGGCGCTGGCGGACGCGCTCAACGCGCGCTTTCCGGCCGGCGGCGAGGTCTTCACCGCGCTCAAGGCGCTCTGCGCCGAGGGCGAGGCCGAGGGCTGGCTGATGCAGCGCGAGGCCGGCGGCGTGAAGTTCGGCCGCGCCGTGAAGCCCGGCACGGACGCCGGCAAGTTCAGCGTCGACGTGGTGCGCATGCGCGACGTCAAGGGCCCGCACCACGTCCACACCACCGGCGAGATCGGCGCCGTCATGCGGATCGACGGCGAGCCGCGGTTCGACGGCTTTCCGGAGGGTTGGTACGTCTACGGCCCCGGCTCCGACCACCACCCGACGGTCGCGGGCGGCGACGCCTACGTCCTCTATCTGCTGCCGGACGGCGCGATCGAGTTCACCGGTCGCTAGAGCGCGCGGCGCAAGCGTCGCCGCGCCGGACAACCAAGAATGAAAGGGCGCGCGGCCGACCGCGCGTGAAGGGGGAGGCATGACCGCCACCAACGAGAACGCCGCCGTCTACTTCGTCGACCGGCACGCCGGCAGCGACCACCGGCACAAGGCGGCCTTCGTCGACAGCGGCACCGGCGAGGCGCTGAGCTATGCCGAGCTCGCCCGGGAGAGCGGCCGGCTCGCCGACCTCTACGAGCGCCACGGCATCCGCCGCGAGGAGCGGGTGGCGATGCTCGTGTTCGATTGCCTGGCCTTCCCCGTCATCTTCTGGGGAAGCCTGAAGGCCGGGGTGGTGCCGATCCCGCTCAACACGCTGCTCTCGAGTGACATCTACGCGGCGATCCTCAAGGACAGCCGGGCGCGCGCCGCCTTCGTGTCGGCGGAACTGCTGCCCGTCGTTGCGCCCGTCCTCGCCGAGTGCCCGTGCCTCGACAAGGTGTTCGTGGTCGGCGACGCGCCGGCCGACAGTCGCCTCCTCTCGTTCCACGAAGAGCTCGCCGCCGCCAAGGTGCGCGAGACGCTCGACGTCGGCGCCGACGAGTGTGCCTTCTGGCTCTATTCGTCCGGCTCGACGGGCCAGCCGAAGGGCGTGCGCCACGTCCACGCGAGCCTGAAGCAGACCGCCGACACCTATGGCGCGCAGGTGCTCGGCATCGAGCACGGCGACGTCGTCTACTCGGTCGCCAAGCTGTTCTTCGCCTATGGCCTCGGCAACGCCATGACGTTTCCGATGTCGGTCGGCGCGACGACGGTTCTCCTGTCCGGCCGGCCGACGCCGGATTCCGTCTGCGGCGTGCTCGAGCGCTATCGGCCGACGGTGTTCTGCGGCGTGCCGACGCTCTACGCGGCGACGCTGCAGCACGTCGCGAGCGGCAAGGGCCGCATCGAGGCGCCGCTGCGGCGCTGCATCTCGGCCGGCGAGGCGCTGCCCGAGAACGTCGGCAAGCGCTGGCGCGAGCTCACCGGCTGCGACATCCTCGACGGCGTCGGCTCGACCGAGATGCTGCACATCTTCGTGTCGAACCGCCCCGGCGACGTCGTGTACGGCACCTCCGGCATCGCGGTGCCGGGCTACGAGGTCCGCCTCGTCGACGAGAACGACGTCGACCTCGGGCCGGGCCAGGTCGGCGAGCTGGTGGTCAAGGGCGCCTCGTCGGCGTCCGACTACTGGAACCAGCGCGAGAAGAGCCGCTCGACCTTCGTCGGCGACTGGACGCGCACCGGCGACAAGTACGAGATGACCGAGGGCGGCCGGCTCGTCTACTGCGGCCGCACCGACGACATGTTCAAGGTCAGCGGCATCTGGGTCTCGCCCTTCGAGATCGAGCAGGCGCTCGTCGCCCACCCCTCCGTGCTCGAGGCCGCGGTGGTCGCCGCGCGCGACGAGGAGGGGCTCGAGAAGCCGAAGGCCTACGTCGTGCTCAAGCAGGGCGCGACCGGCGACGCGCTGTCGGAGGAACTGAAGGACATCGTCAAGGAGCGGATCGGCAAGTGGAAGTATCCGCGCTGGGTCGAGATCGTGCCCGACCTGCCGAAGACCGCCACCGGCAAGATCCAGCGCTTCAAGCTGAGGGACGGCACCCATGACTGAGTTCGCCTGGCGCGACGGCGCCGCGTCGTCGATCACGGTGAACGGCAAGACGATGGAGGCGGTCGCCTACGGCCCGCCGCCCGGCGAGGCGCCGACGATCGTCATGCTGCACGAGGGGCTCGGCTGCGTCGCGCTGTGGCGCGACTTCCCGCAGAAGCTCGCGGCGGCGACCGGGTTCGGCGTGTTCGCCTGGTCGCGCGCCGGCTACGGCGGCTCCGACCCGGTCGCGCTGCCGCGGCCGCTCGACTACATGACGCGCGAGGCGACCGAGGTTCTGCCCGGCGTCCTCGACGCGATCGGGTTCCGCAACGGCATCCTGCTCGGCCACAGCGACGGCGCCTCGATCGCCGCGATCTACGGCGGCGGCGTCGAGGATTTCCGCGTCCGCGGCCTCGTGCTGATGGCGCCGCACTTCTTCACCGAGGAGGGCGGCCTCGCGGCGATCGCCGAGGCGAAGACGGCCTACGACGACGGCGACCTGCGCGGCCGGCTCGCGAAGTACCACAAGAACGTCGACGTCACCTTCCGCGGCTGGAACGACGCCTGGCTCGATCCGGGCTTCAAGGCCTGGAACATCGCCGACGCCATCGACTACCTGCGCGTCCCGGTGCTGGCGATCCAGGGCGCCGACGACCAGTACGGCACGCTGGCGCAGATCCGCGAGATCGAGACCCGCATCTATTCGCCGGTCGACGTCGTGATCCTGCCGGAGTGCCGGCATTCGCCGTTCATCGACCAGCCCGAGCGGACGCTCGCGGCGGTCACGGAGTTCTGCGAGCGGCTCGTTCGCATCGAGGCGGCGGAGGTCGAGGTCGCATGAAGCTCGAAAGCCTGATCGGCGGGCGCTGGACGCCCGGCGCCGGCGAGGGCCGTTCCCTCGTCAACCCGGTGACCGGCGAGGTGGTCGCCCGCGCCGATGCGAGCGGGCTCGACCTCGCCGGGGCGATGGCGTTCGCGCGCGAGGCCGGCGGCCGCGCGCTGCGCGCGATGACCTTCGCCGAGCGCGGGGCGCTCCTGCGCGCCGTCGCCGACGTGCTCGCCGCCAACCGCGACAAGTACGGCGAGATCGCCCGCCTCAACAGCGGCAACACCAAGCTCGACGCGGCGATCGACATCGACGGCGGCATCGCCACGCTCAAGGTCTACGCCCGCCTCGGCCAGAGCCTCGGCGGCGCGACCACCATTCTCGAGGCCGGGCAGGACCAGCTCGCCAAGGAGCCGGTGTTCTTCTCCCGCCACCTGTGGACGACGCGGCCGGGCGTCGCGCTGCAGATCAACGCCTTCAACTTCCCGTCCTGGGGGCTGTGGGAGAAGGTCGCCGCGGCGACCATCGCCGGAGCGCCGAGCGTCGCCAAGCCCGCGACCGCGACCGCCTGGCTGTCGCACGAGATGATGCGCGACGTCGCCGCCGCGAACGTCGTCCCGCCCGGCGTCCTCAGCCTCGTCTGCGGCAGCGGCGAGGCGCTGCTCGACGCGCTCGGGCCGATGGACTCCGTCGCCTTCACCGGCTCGGCCGAGACCGGCCGGTCGATCCGCGCGCACCCGGTCGTGATGGCGAGCGGCGCGCGGGTGACGATCGAGGCGGACAGCATCAACGCGACGATCCTCGGGCCCGACGCGGAGCCCGGCGGCGCGCTCTTCGACCTCGCGGTGCGCGAGGTCGGCAAGGCACTCTCGGTCAAGGCCGGGCAGCTCTGCACCAACATCCGCCGCGTGCTCGTGCCGCGCCAGCGGCTCGACGCGTTCGTCGAGGCGGTGGCGGCGGCCGCCTCCCGCCTTGCTGTGGGCGACCCGGCCGACGAGGCGGTGCGCGTCGGCCCGCTCGTCGACAAGCGCCAGCAGACGGATGCGCTCGCCGGCATCGCCCGGCTGTCGGCCGAGGCGCGCGTCGCCTTCGGCGGCGGCGTGCCGGCCGGCCTCGATCCGGCGCTCGCCGCGCGCGGCGCCTTCGTCGCCCCGACGCTCCTCGTCTGCCCCGACCCGCACGCCGCCGAGGCGGTGCATTCGGTCGAGGTGTTCGGCCCGTGCGCCACCGTCCTGCCCTATGACGGCATCGACGACGCGACCGCGCTCGCCGCGCGCGGCGGCGGCTCGCTGGCGCTCAGCCTGTTCTCCGACGACCGCGAGGCGCGGCTCGCGACAGCCACCGCCCTCGGCCCGTGGCACGGCCGCCTCCTCCTCGTCGACGAGGCGGTCGGGCGCAACCACTCCGGCCATGCGATCGTCATGCCGCAGTGCGTGCACGGCGGGCCGGGGCGGGCCGGCGGCGGCGAGGAGCTCGGCGGCACCCGCGGCCTCCGGCTGCACATGCAGCGGAGCGCCGTCCAGGCCTCGCCGGCCACGCTGGAGCTGATCGCCGGCGGAGCCGCCGAAGCGACGCTCTGATGCGATGACGCGCGCCGCCGACCTGTCGCTGCCGGCCTACCGGCACGTTCCCGGAGAGAACGCGCGGCCGGACGAGGCGGCCTTCGCGGCGGTCAAGCGGATGGTCCCGGCCGAGACCCGCTCGGCGACGGCCGCGGACAACGTCGCCTGGCGCTACGGGCTGCGGCTGCTCGACGCCGGCTTCTACTGGGAGGCGCACGAGGTGCTGGAGCCGGTGTGGCTGGCGGCGGCGCCGAACAGCCGCGAGCGGCACCTCGTGCAGGCGGTCATCCACCTCGCCAACGGCCGCCTGAAGGACGTGATGGGGCGGCCGAACGCCCGCCTCCGGCTCGCCGGGCTCGCGCGCGAGGGGCTCGAGGCGGCCTTTCCGGCGGGGGAGGGGACGCTGATGGGGCTCGACGGCAGCGTGGTGCTCCAGGCCGCCGAGCGGCTGGCGGCGGGAGAGCCGGGATTCGCACTCTCGAGGGATGATGCAAGATAATGCATATCGCGCGTAATCGCCGGACTTAGCCATATCTATTTGGAAATAAACGAGAAAAATTCTTCCTTGGAATTCATCTCTGGCGATTGATTTCGCGGAGATGGGCAATATAATGCACAGTATGCAAAGCGCAGCGATCAGGGAGTGATGGACGTGACCGAGCGCATTGATTTCCGGACGGAGCCGTCGCGCTATCGCCACTGGCGCGTCGAGTACGACGGCCCCGTCGCGACCCTCTACATGGACGTCGACGAGAACGGCGGCCTGTTCGACGGCTACCTCCTGAAGCTCAATTCCTATGATCTCGGCGTCGACATCGAGCTCGCCGACGTCGTCCAGCGCATGCGCTTCGAGCATCCCGAGGTCGCCACGGTGGTGCTGCGCTCGGGCAAGCCGAACGTCTTCTGCGCCGGCGCCAACATCCGCATGCTCGGCGGCGCCGCGCACGCCCACAAGGTGAACTTCTGCAAGTTCACCAACGAGACGCGCAACGCCTTCGAGGCGGCCGGCGCCGAGTCCGGCCAGCACTACATCGCCGCCGTGAAGGGCGCCTGCGCCGGCGGCGGCTACGAGCTCGCGCTCGCCTGCGACCACATCATGATCGCCGACGACGGCTCGACCACGGTGGCGCTGCCGGAGGTGCCGCTGCTCGCCGTGCTGCCCGGCACCGGCGGCCTGACGCGGGTGACCGACAAGCGCAAGGTGCGCCGCGACCTCGCCGACGTGTTCTGCTCGATCGAGGAGGGCGTGAAGGGCAAGCGCGCCGTCGACTGGCGCCTCGTCGACGAGGTCGTGCCGAACTCGAAGTTCGACGAGGCGGTGGCGAGCCGCGCCAAGGCGTTCGCCGACAAGGAGACCCGCAACCGCGGCGCCAAGGGCATCGCCCTCGGCCCGCTCGAGCGCCGCATCGGCGACGACGGCGTCGTCACCTACTCGCTGGTCGAGGTCCAGGTCGACCGCGAGAAGGGCATCGCGACCATCGTCGTCTCCGGCCCCGACGGCCCGGCGCCGGCCTCCGTCGCCGACCTGCACGCCCAGGGCGCCGGGAGCTGGATCCTGCGGCTCGCCCGCGAGCTCGACGACGCGATCCTGCACCTGCGCATCAACGAGCTCGAGCTCGGCGTCCTCGTCTTCAAGTCGCAGGGCGATCCCGCCCTCGTGGTGCAGCACGAGAAGCTCGTCCTCGACAACAAGGACGGCGACTGGCTGTCGCGCGAGATCCTGCTCTACTGGAAGCGCGTGCTGAAGCGCGTCGACCTGACCTCGCGCTCGCTCACCGCGCTCATCGAGAACGGCTCGTGCTTCGCCGGCTTCCTCGCCGAGATCCTGTTCGCCTGCGACCGCACCTACATGATGGAAGGCGACTTCGAGGGCGACAACCGGCCCGTCGCCGCGATCACCCTGACCGAGGGCAACTTCGGGCCGTTCCCGATGTCGAACGGCCTGACGCGGCTCGAGACCCGCTTCCTCGGCGAGCCCGAGCGGGTCGGCGCCGCGCACGAGCGCATCGGCGAGACGCTGGAGTCGTTCGACGCCAACGAGCTCGGGCTCGTGACCTTCTCCTTCGACGACGTGGACTGGGAAGACGAGGTCAGGATCTTCCTGGAAGAACGCGCGAGCTTCTCGCCGGACGCCTTGACCGGCATGGAGGCGAACCTTCGTTTCGCCGGCCCCGAAACGATGGAGACGAGGATCTTCGGCCGACTCACTGCATGGCAGAACTGGATCTTCCAGCGACCGAACGCCGTCGGGCAGAACGGCGCGCTGCAACGCTACGGATCCGGCGTTCGCGGCGACTACGACATGCGTCGCGTCTGACCAGCCCGCGCCGATCCGTTCCAAGAGGAGACACCCAAATGCTCGATCTGATCAATGTGAGCTACGACACGCTCATCCCCAACAACGTCGGCCTGTCGAACGACAAGCGCGTCCTCAAGGCGCTGGAGAAGTGGCACCCGGGCTACATCAACTGGTGGAACGACCTGATCCCAGCTGATTTCCAGAAGAGCCTCGTGTACCTGCGGACGGCCGTCAGCGTCGACCCGAAGGGCTGGGCGAAGTTCGACTACGTGAAGATGCCGGAATACCGCTGGGGCATCCTGCTCGCCCCGCAGGTCGAGGATCGCAAGATCCCGTGCGGCGAGCACGCCGGCGAGCCGGCCTGGCAGGAGGTGCCGGGCGAGTACCGCGCCATGATGCGCCGGCTGATCGTCATCCAGGGCGACACCGAGCCGGCGTCCGTCGAGCAGCAGCGCTTCCTCGGCAAGACCGCGCCGTCACTCTACGACATGCGCAACCTGTTCCAGGTCAACGTCGAGGAGGGCCGTCACCTCTGGGCGATGGTCTATCTGCTGCACAAGTTCTTCGGCGCGGACGGCCGCGAGGAGGCCGACGACCTGCTGCGCCGCTCGTCCGGCTCCGAGGAGGCGCCGCGCATGCTCGGCGCCTTCAACGAGGAGACGCCGGACTGGCTCTCCTTCTTCATGTTCACCTACTTCACCGACCGCGACGGCAAGATGCAGCTCGAGGCGCTGGCGCAGTCGGGCTTCGACCCGCTGAGCCGGACCTGCCGCTTCATGCTGACCGAAGAAGCGCACCACATGTTCGTCGGCGAGACCGGCGTCGGCCGCGTCATCCAGCGCACCTGCGAGGCGATGAAGGAGGCGGGGATCGAGGATCCCTACGACATCGCCCGCATCCGCGCCCTCGGCGTGATCGACCTGCCGACGGTGCAGAAGAAGCTCAACCTGCACTACACGCTGTCGCTCGACCTGTTCGGCCAGGAGGTCTCGACGAACGCGGCCAACGCGTTCAACGCGGGCATCAAGGGCCGCTACATGGAGCACCGCCTCGAGGACGACCACCGGCTCGCCGGCGACACCTATCCGGTCTGCCAGCTGGTCGACGGGGCGATCAAGACGCTGCACGTGCCGGCGCTGACGGCGATCAACATGCGCCTGCGCGACGACTACAGCCGCGACGCGGCCGGCGGCGTCGAGCGCTGGAACAAGATCATCGAGAAGGCCGGCGTCGACTTCAAGCTGAAGCTGCCGCACGAGTCGTTCAACCGCAAGATCGGCGTCTTCGCCGAGAAGCTGTTCACGCCGGAAGGCGTGCTGGTCAGCGGCCAGGAATACGACGAGAACGTCGGCAAGTGGCTGCCGAGCCACGCCGACGGCGACTACATCCAGTCGCTGATGGTGCCCTGCACCGAGCCGGGCAAGTTCGCCGGGTGGATCGCGCCGCCGAAGGTCGGCATCGACAACAAGCCGGGCGACTTCGAGTACGTGAAGCTCCACATGGCGTGAGGCCGGGCCGGGGAGGGCGCGGCGACGCGCCCTCCCACCCGCCGGGCGCCGGCGGGAGACCGGGAGGAACGATGAACAAACCCGTCAAGCAACACCTGATCGACCCGGAAATCTGCATCCGCTGCTACACCTGCGAGATGACGTGCCCGGTCGAGGCGATCGTCCACGACGGCACCAACGTCGTGGTCGACTTCGACAAGTGCGACTTCTGCATGGCGTGCATCCCGGTCTGCCCGACCGGCTCGATCGACGAGTGGCGCGTCGTCGAGGTGCCCTATTCGCTCGACGAGCAGTTCGGCTGGGGCGAGCTGCCGGCGCAGCAGGATCTCGGCAAGGCCGACGGGGAGACCGACACCGCCATCGAGGCGCTGGACGAGGGCGTGGCGGCCCTCCTCGCCGAGGCGCATTCCGGCGCCGGCGGCCGCTCGAAGGCGCCCGCCTCGGCGTCGAAGCCCTCGGTCAACCTCTATCCGCTCGGCAAGCCCGCCGAGGCGACCGTGCAGGGCAACTACCGCCTGACCGCGGAGGGCGCCGACAACGACGTCCGCCACATCATCCTCGATTTCGGCGGCCAGCCCTTCCCGGTGCTGGAGGGCCAGAGCATCGGCATCATCCCGCCCGGCACCGACGCCGACGGCAAGCCCTACCTGCCACGGCTCTACTCGGTGTCGAGCCCGCGCGACGGCGAGCGGCCGAACTACAACAACCTGTCGCTGACGGTGAAGCGCGAGCCGAACGGCGTCTGCTCGAACTATGTCTGCGACCTCAAGGGCGGCGACAAGGTCAAGGTGACCGGCCCGTTCGGCTCGACCTTCCTGATGCCGAACGACCCCGAGGCGACGCTGCTGATGATCTGCACCGGCACCGGCTCGGCGCCGTTCCGCGCCTTCACCATGCGCCGCCAGCGCACCGCCGCGAGCCACGCCGGCGGCATGACGCTCGTCTTCGGCGCGCGCACCCCGGAGGCGCTGCCGTACTTCGGCCCGCTGAAGAAGGTGCCCGACAGCATCCTGCGCAAGCACCTCGTGTTCAGCCGCATCGAGGGGCAGCCGAAGCACTACGTGCAGGACAAGCTGCGCGAGGAGGCCGGCGCCGTCGCCGCCGTCCTCGCCGACCCGAACGCGCACATCTACATCTGCGGCCTGCGCTCGATGGAGCAGGGGGTCGAGAGCGCCCTCTCCGACATTTCGCGCGCCGCCGGCTTGACGTGGGCGGACGTTCGGAGCGCCATGCGCAGCGAAGGCCGCTACCACGTCGAGACCTATTGATGGACGACATTCCCCGCCGCGCCGCGCCGTCGACCGTCTTCACCCACGCCGTCAAGGTGCGCTGGGCCGACTGCGATCCGGCCGACATCGCCTACACCGGCCGCATTCCGAACTTCGCCCTCGAGGCGATCGAGGAGTGGTGGGACGCCGCCATCGGGCTCGACTGGTACCGCATCAACCTCGACCGCCGGATCGGCACGCCGTTCGTGCACATGTCGATCGACTTCCGCAGCCCGGTCACGCCGCGCCACCCGCTTCTCTGCGCGGTGCGGCTGATCCGGCTCGGCGAGACGTCGGTGCGGTTCTCCGTCCACGGCACGCAGGACGGCGTGCTCTGCTTCGAGGGCGAGTTCGTCGAGGTGTTCGTCGCCGCCGAGGCGCACCGCGTGGTCGCGCCGCCGGCCGACATCCGGGCGAAGCTGGAGGCGCTGCTGCAGGGCTGAGCGTGATCGCGTCCGAAACGCCCGCGATCGGCAATGTGGAATTATATTGCATAAGCCGGTGCCGCACACTAGATTGTATGCGATAAAGCGCAATCGGGCCCGCCAATGGATGAAATCACGAATTTTCGTGGAGAAGTGCTGGCCGACGGTCCGGTTTCGGCAAGTATTGGCACGACGGACGATTTCGTCGCCGCGGTCGGCGAGCGGGTCCGCAAGGCGCGCCAACGCAAGGGTATAGCCCGGCGCGTGCTGTCGGAGCTGTCGGGCGTGTCGCAGCGATACCTGGCGCAGCTCGAGAACGGCGGCGGCAACATCTCGATCGCGCTGCTCTTCAAGGTCGCGAACGCCCTCGACCACCGCGTCGAGTGGCTGGTCGGCGAGGAGGACCCGTGGAACTCGGAGACGGCGCGGGTCGCCGAGCTCTATCGCCAGGCGCCGTCCGAGCAGCGCCAGCGCGTCATGCAGATCCTCGATCCCGGCCGGCCGGCGCAGCTGCGCCGGCAGCGCATCTGCCTGATCGGGCTGCGCGGCGCCGGCAAGTCGACCCTCGGCCGCAGGCTCGGCAAGGAGCTCTCGATCCCCTTCGTCGAGCTCAACCGCGACATCGAGGAGCAGAGCGGCATGCCGGTCGGCGAGGTGATGGCGCTCTACGGCCAGGAGGGCTATCGCCGCCTGGAGCGCCAGGCGCTCGAGCGCGTGGTCGCGACGTCGGACTCCGTCGTGCTCGCGGTCGCCGGCGGCATCGTCTCGGAGCCCGAGACCTACGGCTTCCTCCTGCGCAACTTCCACACCATCTGGCTCAAGGCGACGCCCGAGGAGCACATGAGCCGCGTCCGCGCCCAGGGCGACGAGCGCCCGATGGCCGGCAACGTGAAGGCGATGGACGAGCTGAAGTCGATCCTGACCAGCCGCGAGGTCCTCTACGCCAAGGCCGAGGGCATCGTGAACACCTCCGGCAAGAGCATGGACGAGAGCCTGCGTGACCTCGGCGAGGCCGTCCGCAAGCTCGGCATCTGCTGATCCCCCTTCCTCGCAGCCGATTCGTCGGTGCATGTCTCGCCTCGTGCGATCCCGCGCCATCTCGCGCCCGTGCGGGCCACATCTGAAGAAACCTCGGGAGACCAGCCGCAAATGCCTGTGACGGTCGAGAGGCGGCAGGGTGCCGCCGTGGTGACGATCGAGAATCCGCCGATCAACGGCATCGGCGCCGAGGTCCGCCAGGGGCTGCTCGACGCGGTGCGGCAGCTCGCGGCGGCGGGCGACGTCGAGCGCGTCGTCGTCACCGGGGCGGGCGCGCTGTTCAGCGGCGGCGCCGATGCGCGCGAGTTCGACCGCCCGCCCGTCGAGCCGCACCTGCCCGCGGTCATCGCCGCCATCGAGGCGAGCCCGGTGCCGTGGATCGCGGCGCTGAACGGCGCGGCCCTCGGCGGCGGCGCTGAGATCGCCCTCGGCTGCCGCCTGCGCATCGCCGCGCCGAAGGCAACCGTCGGCCTGCCGGAGGTGACCCTCGGCGTCGTGCCCGGCGCGGGCGGCACCCAGCGCCTGCCGCGGCTCGTCGGCATGGCCGCGGCGCTCGAGATCATCTCGCAGGGTCTGGTGGTCGGTGCCGCCCGGGCGCTCGAGATCGGCCTCGTCGACCGCATCGCCGACGATCCGGTCGCCGCCGCGCTCGCACTCGATCCGGCCCTCGTCGCCGCCGCCGTTCCGCTCTCCAGCCGCCCGGCGCCGCCGGCGGACCCGCAGGACATCGCCGCGGCGCGCGAGCGCGTCGGCAAGCGGATGCGCGGCCAGGAAGCGCCGCTCGCCGCCATCGACCTCGTCGCGGCGGCGGCGGTGACGCCCTTCGACGAGGCGATGCGGCGGGAGCGCGAGACCTTCCTCGGCCTGCGTGCCGGCGAGCAGGCGAAGGCGCTCCGGCACATCTTCTTCGCCGAGCGGCGGGCGCGGGCGCCGGAGCCGATCGCCTCCGTAAAAGTGCCGGAGATCCGCCGGGCCGTGGTCGTCGGCGGCGGCAACATGGGCGCCTCGATCGCCTACGCCCTCGACGGCGCCGGCATCCGGACCACCATCCTCGAGACCGACGCCGAGGCGGCCGAGCGCGCCGTCGCCAACGTCGCGCGGCTCGCCGACGGCGCGGCGAAGCGCGGGCTCCTGACGGCGGAGGCGGCGGCCGAGGTCCGCGCGCGCATCCCGGTCGTCACCGACTACGCCGCCCTGCCGGCCGCCGAGCTCGCCATCGAGGCGGCGTTCGAGGACATGGACGTCAAGAAAGCGGTGTTCGCGGCGCTCGAGAAGGCGCTGCCGGCCGATGCGGTGCTGGCGACCAACACCTCCTATCTCGACGTCGACGCGATCGCCGCCGGCGTCAGCGATCCCGGCCGGGTGATCGGGCTGCACTTCTTCAGCCCGGCCCACATCATGAAGCTCCTGGAGATCGTCCGCGGCGCGAAGAGCGGCGACGCGGCGCTCGCCTTGGGCTTCGCCCTCGCCAAGCGGCTGCGCAAGATCCCGGTCCTCGCCGGCGTCTGCGACGGCTTCATCGGCAACCGCATCCTGGCGCGCTACCGCGAGGCCGCCGACACCCTCCTGATCGAGGGCGCGACGCCGTGGGACATCGACGAGGCGATGGTCGAGTTCGGCTACCCGATGGGCCCCTACGAGGCGCAGGACCTCTCCGGCCTCGACATCGCCTACGCCAACCGCAAGCGCCAGGCGGCGACCCGCGACCCGGCGCGCCGCTACGTGCTGATCTCCGACCGGATGGTCCAGGAAGGCCGGCTCGGCCGCAAGACGAGCGTCGGCTGGTATCGCTATCCGGGCGGCGGCGGCGCGGTGGTCGACCCGCTCGTCGAGGACCTCGTCCGCGAGGAGGCGCACTTCGCCAAGGTGACGCGGCGCGCCTTCACGCACGACGAGATCCGCACGCGGCTCGTCACGGCGATGATCAACGAGGCGGCCGACATCCTGGAGGAGGGGATCGCCGCCGGCGCGGCCGACATCGACCTCGTGACGGTGCACGGCTACGGCTTCCCGCGCTGGCGGGGCGGCCTGATGTTCCACGCCGACCAGCTCGGCGCGGCGGCTGTTCTCAGCAACGTCGAGGCGTTCGCGCAGGAGGACCCCGTCGCCTGGAAGGCCTCGCCGCTCCTCCGCCGCCTCGCCGAAAGCGGCGGCACCTTCGCCGCGCTCTGAAGAAGCGAGCGATCCCGGGATCAGCGGTCGGCGTCGTCGACCGCCTCGGCGACCAGCCGGCTTCGGAAGCCGCGCGCCTTGGCGCGGTTGCCGCAGCTGTCCATCGCGCACCAGCGCCTGGGCTTGGAGCGGCTGGTGTTCAGGAAGAAGCCGCCGCAGGGATCGCCCTCGCAGCGCCCGAGCTTTCGATCGCCCGGAATGAGCGCCAGGCTGGCGATCGCCAGGGCGACGCGGGCGACCGGCAGAGAGAGCACCTGAGCGGGATCACCATCCGCCGGGGCGTTCGCCGAGATCAGCAGGCGGGGATCGGCGAGGGCCGAGGCGAGCAATCGCTCCAGCCCGCTGTCCGATCCGCGTCGCGAGGGCATCGGGTCGCCGCCGGTCCGCGCGGACAGGCTGTCGCGCCAGGCGCTCCGCAGGGCGATCGCCGCGGCGTGGGCCGCTGCCGCGCCTTTCGGGACGGTCGGCGCGAGGTCGGCGAGCAGGCGCATCTCGTCCTCGCTCAACAGGCCCGCGGGACCCGACCAGCCGACCAGAGACCGATAGTCCGGAAGAAAATCGACCTCGCGTCCGCCGCGCCAATGCAGCGTGTTGGCGAAGTCGAGCGCGGGATCGCCCGCCAGCATTCGCAAGCGGCCGATGGACGAGACGTAGGCGCGCGGCTCGGCGGTTGATCTCTCGGAGGCCATGATGTAACCGTTTAAACGGTTATGCGCCGCTTTGGCAAGGTGCCGCGATGGAGGGGGCCTTGAAGCAACTGGGGATGCTCGGCTTCGTTCTGGCATCGACCCTCGTCGGGGCCTCGCCCGTTCTGTCGGATCCGGTCGACGACCTCTATCGCGCGGACGCCATCGTCACCGGTCAGCGCGCGGAGACCCGCGAGGCCGGCTTCCGAACCTGCCTCGAGAGGGTTCTCGTGCGGGTTTCGGGCGATCAGCGCCTGATCGCCAAGCCGGAGGCGAGGCAGATGCTCGCTCAGGCGGCGAGCGTCGTGCAGTCCTTCTCCTACCGGGACCGCATGGCCGGCATGCCGGTGCACGACGAGCAGGGGACCTACGATCGGCCGTACGATCTGACCTGCCTTTATGATCACGAGGTCGTCGACGGCCTGCTCGCCGAACTCGGCAGCCGTCCATGGCGCGAGGAGCGCCCGTCGCTGGCGGTCTTCCTGAAGGTGAAGCGCCCGGGAAGCGAGGTCTACGTGTCCCGCGACGGCCTGCGCGACGAGGCCATGCGGCAGGCGTTCGCGCTCGGTGCGTCGCCTCTCGCCATGACGATCGCATTTCCGTCCGCCCGGGATGCGCAGCGATGGACGTCCTCCGCGGGTTCGCCGGCCCTCGCCGAGATCGCGACCAGCATCGGCGCCGACCGGGCCCTGGTCGGCGTGCTCGAATGGAGCGATGCGGATCTCGGCTGGATCGCGACCTGGCGGCTGGCCGAGCGCGGCTCGGAGCGCGTATGGACCGTCCGCGGCGTCAACTTCGACGAGGCGTTCCGGGTCGCCGTGCGAGGGGCGGCGCAAATCCTCTCCGGCAACGGCGCGCCCTGAGCCACGGCAACAGCAGATATGCTTCGCGCTTCGCCGCTATTTGGACGGCAGCGTCCGAACGAACGACAGGGCTGCGCCGATGAGCCGTACGGCGAGCACCTCGTCGGCGAAGGTCTCGGGCGCGACGCGCACCCAGCCCGACATCACCCGTTCTCGCGACACCATCGGCACGATGCCGTCGATCGCCAATGCCCACCGATCGTTGCCCTTGCCGAGCCGGACCAGCACGCCGTCGCCGCGGGCGCCACACAGAAGATTGCCGTGGAGCAACCACGCCCAACCGCCGAACATCGGCCGTTCGGTGAGCCCTGACTGCGCGTCGAGGTGCTCTCGCACCAACTCCTCGAGCCCTGCGTCTCTCGCCATTGTACCGTCCAGACACCCACTCGGCTCGGCCGCGACCATCGTTTCAGGAGCGGGTATGACAAAGGTGGATGAACCCTGTGGCGATCGGGTGACCGGACCGCTTGCCGAGGCGGGCCTCGCGGCCCGGACGCGCCGCCGTCGTGGGGGGGCCGAAGCCGCTCACGCGGCTTTGGACGACCGCTTCGGCCGGCGCACCGCCCGCACCAGGCCGCTGCTGCCGCCGCCGCAGAAGAACTGCTCGCCGCCGTCGGATTCGAGGCCCGACACGCCGAGCCCCGGCGGCATGTCGACACCCTCGAGCACGTCTCCCGTTCGCGGGTCGACCTTCCTCAGCCCGCTCTCGTCGCCCTCCCAGGTGGCGTGCCAGAGCTCGCCGTCGACCCAGGTCACCCCCGTGACCAGGCGGTTCGACTCGATGGTGCGGAGGATCTCGCCCGTCTCGGGGTCGACCTGGTGGATCTTCCGGTCGCGGTACTGTCCCACCCAAAGCGTCCCCTCGGCCCACGCGAGGCCCGAGTCGCCGCCGCCACCGGGCGCCGGGATCGTGGCGAGCACGCGGCCGGTCGCCGGGTCGATCCGCTGGATGCGGTCCTCGGCGATCTGAAACAGGTGCTCGCCGTCGAACGCCGTTCCCGCGTGCGCGGCGACGTCGATCGCACGCAGCATCGCGCCGCTCGCGGGATCGAAGGCGGTCAGCTTGTCGCCGGACGCAAACCAGACGTGCCGGCCGTCATAGGTGACGCCGTGCACCCGGTCGACGCCGGGGAAGGGCCCGTACTCGCGGAGGATCTCGGCCGGTGATCGCTTCATGGGTTCCGTCCTAGTCGCCCGGCAGCGGCCCGGGGAGTAACAAGACTGTCGGGAATCCGGGCACGAGCGGGATCGTCCAGCGGCGCGCCCGCGCACGACCGACGCCCTGCACCTTGCCGGCGGCCGCGAGCGCTTCGAGCGCCCGCTGCACCGTGCGTGGGCTGGCCCCGAGCGCGATCGCGAGCGCCGAGCTCGACCACGACTCGCCGTCGGCGAGGAGGGCGAGCAGCGCCGCATGCCGCTCCTCGGCGGGCGGCGCCAGCACGACGACGTCGCGCGCCCCGCGCGGGGCGAGCGCGAAGCCGTGCTTCGTCGCGCCGACGTCCGCCAGCGCACGAAGCGCCGCGCGGAGCCGGCCGATCTCGACGCGCAGCCGCGCGCGATGCGATTCATCGGCATGCTTCGCCCGGAAGGCGCGCGCGAGGAGGGTGCCCCGCGGCACGTCTCCGGGCCAGGCCTCGCCCAGCGCACGGGCGAGCGCGAACAGCACCGGGCGCGTCGCGAACGAGACCACGGTGCTCCCGTCCCGCACGACATGGCGGCAGGCGTCGACGACGAGCGTCCCGGAGGCGAGCAGCGCCTCGACCTCCTCGAGCAGCAGCGTGCGCTCCTCGCCATGGGCGATCCGGCGGGCCGCCGGCGCGTCGAGGACGCCGGACGCGCCCTCGACCTCCGCCGTCAGCGCGGGGATCGCGGCCGCGTGCGCGGCGCGCGCGGCTCGGCCGAGCGCGGCGCGCGCCGCCGTCGTCCGCAGGCGGCGGATCGCGATCCCGGCCACCACCAGCTCGTAGGCGGCGCGCGATGCGGGCGGCAGCGGCTCGGGATCGATCTCGTCGAGCGCGCGCGCGGCCTCGTCGAGGTGGCCGACGAGGAGCCGGCGCCGGGCCTCGAGGGTGCGGGCGTGGGCGGCGTTCGTCCGGTCGCTGTGCGCCTCGAGCGTGGCCCGCGCCGAGGCGAGCGCCTTCGCCGGCCAGGAGAGGTCGCGCGAGACGAGGGCGATCTCGGCCTCGGCGACCACGCACCGCGCGCGGGCGACGGCCTCGCGCGCGCCGAACGCACGCGCGGCACGCTTGAGGAGGGTTTTGGCGCGACCGAGATCGCCGAGCTGCGCCATCGCGATGCCGCGGAGGGCGAGGGCGGGCGCATCGTCGCGCAGGGCGACCCGGTTCAGCGCGCCGAAGGGATCCCCGGCCGCGAGGGCGCGCGCCGCAGCGGCGATCAGCGAGTCCATCGGATTCCGGCCACGCTTGTTACTCTCGCCCTTCGCTCCCCGATGACAAGCTAACGCATGTCCAACGACGGGCAATCGGCACGGCGGGTCGCGGTTCGACCAATGCGCCGACGGGCTCGTCCAGATCGGAGTCTGCAGCGATGAAGTCGAGATCACTCGAGAACGGCCGAGCCGGCGGACCACTCGCGATGCGCACGCCCCCGATCGTGTCGCGGGCGGAGTGGGAGGCGGCGCGCGAGCGGGTGCTCGCGCAGGAGAAGGCCCAGACGCGGGCCCGCGACGCGCTGGCCGCCGAGCGGCGGCGGATGCCGTGGATGGCGGTGGAGCGGGCGTATGCCTTCGACGGGCCGACGGGCAGGGTGAGCCTGCTCGACCTCTTCGAAGGCCGCCGCCAGCTGATCGTCTACCGCGCCTTCTTCGAGCCGGGCGTGTTCGGCTGGCCCGAGCATGCCTGCCGCGGCTGCTCCCTCGTGGCGGACCAGGTCGGCCACCTCGCCCACCTGAACGCCCGCGACACCACTCTCGCCTACGTCTCGCGCGCCCCGCAGGCGGACATCGCGCGCCTGAAGACGCGGATGGGCTGGGCGATGCCCTGGTACACCCTCACCGACAGCTTCGACGCCGACTTCGGCGTCGACGAGTGGCACGGCCACAACGTCTTCATCCGCGACGGCGACCGCGTGTTCCGCACCTACTTCATCAACAGCCGCGGCGACGAGGCGATGGGGACCATCTGGAGCTACCTCGACGCGACGCCGCTCGGCCGCCAGGAAGCCTGGGAGGTCTCGCCGGAGGGCTACCCCCAGAGCCCGCCCTACAAGTGGTGGAACTGGCACGACAACTATGCCGCCGAGGCCACCGCTCCCGACCCGAAGTGGGTGGCGGTGTCGGAGGCCGGAGAGGCGACGTTCCGTGACGTCGACACGGGCGCGAAGGGATGACCCGGGCCGTTTCCGCCGGCGCGGCCGGCGGCGCGCGCCCCGATGACGAGGAGGTCGGGGCGGTGGCCGGCATCGCCCGCTGGCTGTGCCTCGCGGCCACGCCGACCTTCGCGCTCATGGCCCTGCTGACCGGTGTCCTGGACGGGGGACGGATGGAGGCGATCTGCTCGGCCGGAGAGGACGCTCCACTCAGCGGAATGGTCCTGATGTACCTGCTGATGAGCGCCTTCCATGTCGCGCCCTGGCTGCAGCTGATGTCCGGCCGCCGAGGGGCCGCGCGGCGGTCGTGATGCGGCCGTCGTCCGACGGCGGGGACGGCGGCCCGCAGCGGCCGCAACCGCCGCCCGCGGCTCAGCCGCGGGCGGTGGAGACGGAGCGCAGGAAGCCGTCGATCTCGCTCGTCAGCCGCGCCGTCATGGCGGCGACGGCGCGCGAGACGCCGAGCACGCGGGTCGCCGAGGCGTCGGTGCCGGCGACCGCGGCGTCGAGCTCGGCGATGTCGCCGGCGACGGCGCCGGTGCCGGCGGCGGCGCCGTCGATGTTGCTGCCGATCTCGTTGGTGGCGGCGCTCTGCTCCTCGATGGCGGCGGCGATCGCCGAGGTGTAGCCGTTCGCCTCCGCCATGGCCGCGGCGATGATGCGGATCGCGGCGACGGCCTCCTGCGTCTCGGTCTGGATGGCGCCGACCTGCCGGGCGATCTCCTCGGTCGCGCGCGATGTCTGCGCGGCGAGCGACTTGACCTCGGAGGCGACCACCGAGAACCCGCGGCCGGCCTCGCCGGCGCGGGCCGCCTCGATGGTGGCGTTGAGGGCGAGGAGGTTGGTCTGCTCGGCGATCGCCTCGATGAGGCCGACGACCTCGCCGATGCGGCCCGCCGTGGCGGCGAGGCCCGCGACCTTCGCATTGGTGCCGCGGGCGTTGTCCGCCGCATCGCCGACCATCGCCGAGGTGCGGGCGATCTGGCCGGCGATCTCGGCGATCGAGGCGGCGAGCTCCTCGGCGGCGGTCGCCACCGACTGCACGTTGGAGGAGGCACGCGTCGAGGCCTCGCGGGCGGAGGCGGCGCGCGTCCGGCTCTCGCCGGCGGCGGTCGTGAGCTCGGCGGAGACCGCACCGAGCTCGTCGGAGGCGCGGTCCGCCTCGGCGATCATGCCGCTGGAGGCGTCGCGGAAGCGGGCGATGAGGTCCTCGACGGCCGCTTGCCTGGCCTGCTCGGCGGCGCGGTCGCGCTCCTTGGCCTCCTCGAGCGCCCGGCGGTCGATGGCGTTGCGGCGGAACACGTCCACGGCGCGTGCCATCGCCCCGATCTCGTCCGCCCGGTCGAGCCCGTCCAGGACGATCGAGGTGTCGTCGGCGGCGAGCGCGCGCATCTTCTCGGTGATGCGGGTGATCGGCCGGGTCAGCATCGCCGAGCCGAACCAGACGGCGAGCAGGACCACGAGGAGGGCCGCGACGGCGACGATCGTCATCGCGTTGGCGACGTGATCGACCGTCGCGTGCAGGGCCGCTTCGGGGATCGTGAGGATCAACGTCCACCGCTCGTCGAGGCCGGCGAAGTCGACCGGGCCGGCGAGGACGTGGAGGCGGTCGCCGGCGGCGTCCTCGCCGGCGGACCAGGGCGTCCCGCCGGCGGCGACCGCCTTGACCAGCGCCGTGGTGCCGTCGTCGGCGACGGGCTTGCCGAGCAGCGCGGCGTCGGGGTTGGCGATCCACAGGTCGTCGGTGCCGACGAGCGCGGCGCCGCCGTCGCCGAACGGCTTCAGCGACGAGACGAAGGCGGTGACGGTGTCGAGGGCGAGGTCGGCGGTGATGATGCCGATGGCCCGCCCGTCGCGGCGCACCACCATGCTCACCGTCGTCATCAGCACGTCCTTGCCGTTGACCGGATAGGAGTAGGGCGCGGTGATCAGCGAGCGGTTCTCGCGCACCGGGCGGTCGTACCAGCCCTCGGTGCCGGCCTCCTTGGTCATGACGAGCTTCTCGACGGCGACGCCGCCCTCCGGCGTCCGGTAGAAATAGGGCACGAAGCGCCCGGTCGCGTCCGAGTAGGGGTGGCCGAGGTAGTCGGCGTCGCGGCCGTCGAGGGCGTTCGGCTCGAAGGCGAGCGTCATGCCGACGAGGGCCGGGTTGTCGGCGATGACGCGGGTGACGAGGGCCCCGAGCGCATCGCGGTCGACGTCGCCGTGGCCGACGAGCCCCTCGACGGCGAGCCCGGCCGAACGCGCGGTCGAGACGGCGCGGCCGATCTCGGCGGAGATCGTCTCCGTGTACTCGCCGAGGAGCGCCGATGCGCGGGCGGCGGCGTCGGCGGTGGTCGCCGCGGTGGCGATCCAGATGCCGGCGCCGGCGGTGGCGAGCATCGAGGCGCCGACCAGGGCGCCGACGGCGACGACGAGCTTGGTCCGGATCTTGAGATCGACGAGCCGCATGACTATGCCCCCCAGGACGAGCGACGCCGGTCCTTTCGGTAGCGCGCGCGGGTGACGCGCCGATGCCGGGGCTTGCGCGAGGCTGTGCGGGGCTCGGCGGTCCGCCCGCCGCGGCCGGCTAGCGCCGGCTGAGGTACTTCATGCCGGTGTCGCAGAGGACCGTGACGACCGTCGCGCCGGAGGACATCCGCTCGGCGAGGCGCAGCGCGGCGGCGACGTTGGCGCCGGTCGAGGTGCCGCCGAACAGGCCCTCCTCGCGGGCGAGCCGCCCGGCCATGGCGGCCGCCTCCTCGGTCGTGACCCGCGCGATCTCGTCGGCGATCCCGTCGTGCCAGAGGGGCACGACGTAGCCGGCGCCGATGCCGTCGATCCGGTGGGCGCCGGTCGGGCCGCCCGACAGCACGGCGGACTCGGCCGGCTCGACGGCGACGATCCGGATGCGGCCGTCGCGGCGGCTGAGTTCCTCGGAGACGCCGCGGAGCGAGGCGGCGGTGCCGACGCTCTGCACGAAGGCGTCGACTATGCCGCCCGTGTCGTCCCAGATCTCCGCCGCCATGCGGTGGTAGGCGGGAAGCTGGTCGCGGTTGTTCATCTGGTCGGTCGAGAAGCCGCCAGTCTCGGCCGCGATGGCGCCGGCGGCGGCGATCATGTCCTTCGTCAGCTTCTCCGTCATGCGCCCTCCTTCGCTCGGCAGGACGTGGAGCCGTGCGCCGAGCGCCTCCATGTGGGCGAGCTTCTCGCGGGCGAACGCGTCCGAGGTGACGATCCGCAGCGGGTGGCCCTTGACCGCGCAGACGAGGGCGAGCGACACGCCGGTGCTGCCGCCGGTGTACTCGACGACGGTACCGCCGGCGGCGAGGCGGCCGTCGGCCTCGGCCGCCGCGATCATGGCGAGCGCCATCCGGTCCTTCATGCTGCCGGTCGGGTTCTCGCTCTCGAGCTTGACGAGGATGCGGGCGCCGTTCGGCGCGGCGATCCGCCGGAGGGCGATGAGCGGCGTCGATCCGATGCGGTCGAGAATGCTCGCTGCGATCGCGCCCATCGTGGCTCTCCTGCTCGGTCGCGCCGGACTATCCATGTATCTACATATATTGTAGATACATATACCCATGAGCGAACCGCGGCAACCGAAGACCCTGCGCACCGACGCCCGCGCGATGGTGGAGGCGTGCGCCGGCTGGAACAGCCGGCTCGCCGCCCGGCGGATCACGGCGTTCCTCGACCGCGAGATGGCGGAACTCGGCCTCAGCGCCGCGCAGATCGGCCTGATGGCGCAGGTCGCGGTGATTGCCGACGACACCCTCGGCGCGCTCGCCCGGCGCACCGGCCTCGAGCAGTCGACGCTGTCGCGCAACCTGCGCACCCTCGAGGCCGCCGGCCTCGTCGAGATCGCCGTGGTGAAGGGCGACCTGCGCCGCCGCGCGGTGTGGCTGACCGAGACCGGCGCGCGGCGGCTCGAGGCGGCGCTGCCGGTGTGGCGCCGGGCGCACGAGCGGCTCGCCGTCCTCGTCTCGCCGGACCTCGCCCGCCGCCTCGCCGAGGAGGCCGAGGCGCTGGCGCCGCCCGATCGGTGACGGCCGGCCGGCGGGTCGCGGGCAGGAGCGGAGTTGTATGCAGGATCGTGCCGGCCGGCGATGACGGGCGGGGTTGTGGGTCAGTAATTCCGCCAACTTGACGAAATCGCCGGATCGTTCCCCCGGCATCTTGCATACAGGTCCTCGTCGCGGTATCCAGATTGGAAGCACCCCAGAGTGCGACCGAGGAGGAGGCCATGGCGACATTCCCGTCGAATGCCTGGTATGCGGCGGCCTGGGGGCACGAGATCGCGCAGGCGCTCGCGCCGCGCACCGTCTGCGGCCTGGATCTCGTGCTCTACCGCAAGGGCGACGGCACCGTCGCGGCGCTCGAGGACGCCTGCTGGCACCGCCTGCTGCCGCTCTCGCTCGGCCATCTCGACGGCGATCAGGTCGTCTGCGGCTATCACGGGCTCGTCTTCGACGCCGCCGGCCGCTGCACCCACATGCCGGCGCAGAAGACCATCAACCCGTCGGCCTGCGTGCGCAGCTTCCCGATCGTCGAGCGGCACCGCCTCGTCTGGGTCTGGCCCGGCGACCCGGCGCTCGCCGACCCGGCGGCGATCCCCGACTTCCACTGGAACGACGGCACCGAGTGGGTGGGCGAGGGCGGCACCTACTACGGCCTGAAGTGCGACTACCGGCTCGTCGTCGACAATCTGATGGACCTCACCCACGAGACCTACGTGCACGCCGGCTCGATCGGCGACGACGCGATCACCGGCGCGCCGTTCGACGTCGTCCACACCGACCGCACGGCCACCGTCGTGCGCTGGATGAAGGGCATCGAGCCGCCGCCGTTCTGGGCCGCGAACCTCGGCAAGCCGGGCCTCGTCGACCGCTGGCAGATCATCCGCTTCGAGGCGCCGTCGATCGTCGTCGGCGACGTCGGCGTCGCCCCGGTCGGCACCGGCGCGCCGGAGGGCGACCGCTCGCAGGGCGTCAACGGCTGCTTCCTCGCCGCCGTCACGCCGGCGACGGAGACGACCTGCCACTACTTCTGGAACTTCGTCCGCACCTTCCGCACCGACGACGACGCCTTCACCCGAAAGGTCCAGCGCGCGCACGTCAACGAGGAGGGCACCGGCCTCTACGACCAGGACGCCTTCGTGCTCGAGGCGCAGCAGGCGGCGATCGACCGCAACCCGCGCATGCCGTTCTACAACCTCAACATCGACGCCGGCGCCCTGTGGGCGCGTCGCCTGATCGACCGGATGATCGACGCCGAGGCCGGCCCCGCCGCGGTGGCGGCCGAGTGAGCGCCCGGGCGTCGACCGGGGCGGGCGCCGGCGCCGAGGAGGCTGCCGCGTCGCGCCGGCCCGCGGCGAGCGAGGACGAGGCGCGCGGCTCGCAGACCGTCAAGGCGCTGCTCGGGCTGCGCGAATTGGTGTTCTCCGGCCAGCTGGCGCCGGGCGAGCGCATCTCCGAGCTCGCCGTCGTCGACCGGCTCGGCGTCTCGCGCACGCCGGTCAGGCTCGCGCTGGTGCGGCTCGAGGAGGAGGGGCTCGTCGAGCCCGCGGCCTCGGGCGGCTTCAGCGTCCGCGCCTTCACCACCGACGACATCGTCGACGCCATCGAGCTGCGCGGCGTGCTCGAGGGCACCGCCGCCCGCTTCGCCGCCGAGCGCGGCCCCGACCGGGCCGAGCTCGCCGCGCTCAACGACTGCGTCGGCGCGCTCGACGCGCTGATCAACCGCCGCGTCCTCGCAGTCGAGGACTTCGGCGACTATCTGCGCCTCAACGAGCGCTTCCACGCGCTGCTGCTCGACCTCGCCGCGAGCCCGGTGCTGAAGCGGCAGATCGAGCGGATCTACGGGCTGCCGTTCGCCGGGCCGAGCGCCTTCGTCCGCCTGCAGGCCGAGCTGCCGGAATCGCGGCAAATCCTCGTCATCGCGCAGGAGCAGCACCGCTCGATCGCCGAGGCGATCCGCGCCCGCGAAGGGGCCCGTGCCGAGGCGCTCGCCCGCGAGCACTCGCGCGTCGCCAGGCGCAACCTCGAGATCGCCTTCCAGGACCGCTCGACCTTCGCCGACCTGCCGGGCGGGGCGCTCGTGCGTGCCGGAGAGCGGCGATGAGGGAGGGCGGCATGCAGGCCGGAGCCGACTGGACCGACGCCCGCGTCCGCGCGGTGGAGGACGTGGCGCGGGGCGTCCGCCTCGTCGAGATCGTGCCGGCGGACGGCGTCCGCGCCTACGCGCCGGGGGCGCACCTGCGCCTCGTCGCGACGATCGGCGAGACGACCGACACGCGCTCCTATTCGCTCGTCGGCGCCGAGCCCGTCGCCGGGGCCTACCGCATCGCCGTGAAGCGCCAGGCCCAGAGCCGCGGCGGCTCGGCCTTCGTCTGGTCGCTGCGACCGGGCGATCCCGTCCGCATCTCCCACCCGGCGAACCTCTTCGCGCTGGCGCACGGCCGGCCGGGCTACCTCCTCGTCGCCGGCGGCATTGGCATCACGCCGATCGTCGGCATGGCCGAGGCGCTGGCGCGTCGCGGCGCCCCGGTGCGCCTCGCCTATGCCGGCCGCGCCCGCGCCGAGATGCCGTTCCTCGACCACCTCGGCGGGCTGCTCGGGCCGCGCCTCGCCGTCCACGTCTCGGAGGAGGGGAGCCGGCTCGACCTTGCCGCCGCCATTGCCGGCCTTCACCCGGAAGGCGAGATGTACCTCTGCGGCCCGATGCGGCTCATCGAGGCGGCGCGGGCCGCCTGGGCGGAGGCCGGCCGGCCGGCCTCGGCGCTCCGCTACGAGACCTTCGGGTCGAGCGGCCGCTTCGTCGCCCAGCCGTTCGTCGTCCGGGTGCCGCGCCTCGGCCTCGAGGTCGTCGTGCCGGAGACCAAGACGATGCTCGACGCGCTCCAGGAGGCCGGCGCCGACCTCCTGTCCGACTGCCGGCGCGGCGAGTGCGGCCTCTGCGCCCTCGACGTGCTGTCGGTCGAGGGCGAGGTCGACCACCGCGACGTCTTCTTCAGCGAGGAGGAGAAGCGGTCGAACCACAAGATCTGCGCCTGCGTCTCGCGGGCGGTGGCGGGCGTGCTCGTGGTCGATACCGCCGACCGCTGATACTCTGTCGGACGAGAAGAGAACACGCACAAGAACCGAGTACTGGAGGAGGAAGCACCCATGAAGAAATCCCTTGCGACCCTGATCGCCGGCGCGCTCGTCGCCGGTCTCGCCGGGCCGGCCGTCGCCGAAGACGCGGTGAAGGTCGGCTTCATACTGCCGATGACCGGCCAGTCGGCCTCAACCGGCCGCCAGGTCGAGGCGGGCGCGCGCCTCTACGTCGCCCAGCACGGCGACACCGTGGCCGGCAAGAAGATCGAGCTCATCTTCAAGGACGACGGCGGCGTGCCGGACGTGACGAAGCGCATCGCGCAGGAGCTCGTGGTGCGCGACAAGGTCAACGTGCTCGCCGGCTTCGGCCTGACGCCGCTCGCCTTCGCGGCCGCCCCGATCGCCACCCAGGCGAAGGTGCCGATGATCGTCACCGCCGCCGCAACCTCGGTGATCACCGAGAAGTCGCCCTACATCGCCCGGACGAGCTTCACCCTGCCGCAGGTCTCGGTCGGCATGGCCGACTTCGCGGCCAAGGACGGCATCAAGACGGTGGTGACGATCGTCTCCGACTACGGCCCCGGCACCGACGCCAACGCCTTCTTCAAGAAGCGCTTCGAGGCGGCCGGCGGCAAGGTGGTCGAGGAGCTCAAGGTGCCGCTGCAGAACCCGGACTTCTCGGCGTTCCTGCAGCGCGCCAAGGACGCCGCCCCCGACGCGGTGTTCGTGTTCGTGCCCTCCGGCCAGGGCGCGGTGTTCATGAAGCAGTTCGCCGAGCGCGGCCTCGCCGAGGCCGGCATCAAGCTGATCGCCACCGGTGACCTGCTCGACGACGACCTCCTGAACAAGATGGGCGACGTGGCGCTCGGCGTCGTCAACACCCACCACTACTCCGCCGCGCACGACTCGCCGGAGAACAAGGCCTTCGTCGCGGCCTTCAAGGCGGCGAACGGCGGCATGCGGCCGAACTTCATGGGCCTCGCCGCCTATGACGGCATGGCGCTGATCTACGCCGCGCTCGAGAAGACCGGTGGCGACGTCTCCGGCGACGCGCTGATCGCGGCGATGAAGGGCATGAAGTGGACGAGCCCGCGCGGCCCGGTCGAGATCGACGCCGAGACGCGCGACATCATCCAGAACGTCTATGTCCGCAAGGTCGAGCGCGTCGACGGCGAGCTCTACAACGTCGAGTTCGACACCATCGAGGCGGTCAAGGACCCGGCCAAGGCCGGGGAGTAGGGGCGAGCGTCGCGACGAGGCCCGACGTGTCCCTCCCCTGCCAGGGGGAGGGACAGGCGACCGAAGGTCGCCAGGGTGGGGCCAGTCGATGCGAGCGGAAGATGTAGCGGCACTGGCCCCCACCTGCCGGCGTCGCCGGCTGTCCTCCCCCCTGGCAGGGGGAGGACTGATGCCTGGACACCCCCATGCTGACAGTCCTCTTCGACGGCGTCTCCTACGGCATGCTGCTGTTCGTGCTGGCCTGCGGCCTGTCGGTGACGCTCGGCCTGATGAACTTCATCAACCTCGCGCACGGCGCCATCGCGATGATCGGCGGCTACGCCACCGTCGTGCTGATGAACCGCTGGGGCGTGCCGTTCCTCGCCTGCCTGCCGATCGCCTTCCTGGTGTCGGCCGCCGTCGGCCTCGCGCTGGAGCGCACGCTCTACCGGCGGCTCTACGACCGGCCGCACCTCGAGCAGGTGCTGTTCTCGATCGGCCTCGTGTTCATGGCGATGTCGGCGGTCGACTACTTCTTCGGCGCCTCGCCGCAGCTCATCGAGCTGCCGGCCTGGATGCGCGGCCGCGTCGAGATCTTCGGCGCCGGCCTCAGCGTCTACCGCCTCTTCATCATCGTCGTCTGCGCGACGATCGCGCTCGGGCTGCAGCTCGTCCTCGGCCGCACCCGCTTCGGCAGCCAGCTCCGGGCGAGCGTCGACGACGCCCGCGTCGCCCGCGGCCTCGGCATCCGCGTGAACCTCGTCTTCGCGCTCACCTTCGCGGCGGGCTCCGGCCTCGCCGGCCTCGGCGCGGCGCTCGGCGCCGACATGCTCGGCATGGAGCCGTTCTTTCCGGTGAAGTACATGATCTACTTCCTGATCGTCGTCTCGGTCGGCGGCACCAAGGATCTCGCCGGGCCGTTCTTCGCCTCGCTCCTGATCGGTATCGGCGACGTCGCCGGAAAATACTTCGTGCCGGAGTTCGGCGCCTTCGCGATCTACACCATCATGGTGGTGATCCTGATCCTGCGGCCGCAGGGTCTGTTCGGGCGGGCGAGCTGACCGTGGCGGACCGCACCCCTCCGACCCGCCCGACCGCCGCGCCGGCGAGCCTGCTCCCCGGCGACCGCTGGCGCCTGCGCGAAAGCCTCGCCTGGCTCGCCGTCGTCGCCGTCTATCTCGCCTTCCCCGACCGCAACGGGCTGATGAGCGAGGTCGCCATCCTGGCGCTCTTCGCCCTCTCGCTCGACCTCATCCTCGGCTATGCCGGCATCGTCTCGCTCGGCCACGCGGCGTTCTTCGGCCTCGGCGCCTACACCGCCGGGCTGATCGCCGCCAACGGCTGGACCGAGCCGCTGAGCGGCCTCGTCGCCACCGGCCTCTTCGTCGCCGTCGGCGGCTTCATCACGAGCTTCCTGGTGCTGCGAGGCTCGGACCTCACCCGCCTGATGGTGACGCTCGGCGTCGCCATGATGCTCGGCGAGGCGGCGAGCAAGGCGGCGTGGCTCACCGGCGGCACGGATGGCCTGACCGGCGTCGTCATCGACCCGATCCTCGGCCTCTTCGCGTTCGACATCTACGGCGGCACCGCGGCCGCCTACTCGACGCTGGTGCTGTTCGCGCTCTTCCTCGTCGCCCGCCGGCTGGTCGCCTCGCCGTTCGGCATGACGCTGCGCGGCATCAAGGCGAACCCGCTCCGCATGACCGCCATCGGCACGCCGGTGAACCGCTACCTGGTGGCGGTCTACACGATCTCGGCCGGCTACGCCGGCATCGCCGGCGCGCTCCTCGCCCAGACGACGCAGTTCGTCTCGCCGGAGGTGCTCGCCTTCCACCGCTCGGCCGAGGTGCTCCTGTTCCTGATCATCGGCGGCTCCGGCTACCTCTACGGCGGCATCGTCGGCGCCATCGCCTTCAAGCTCCTGCAGGAGTGGCTGTCGGGGCTGACCGCCCAGTACTGGCAGTTCTGGCTCGGCCTTATCCTGGTGCTCCTCGTGCTGTTCGCCCGCGGCGGCCTCGGCGGCCTCGCGACCGCGGCGATCGGGCGGCTTCGGCGGTGGCGGAAGCCGGCCGCGGCGGCGGAGGACCGCCGATGACGCCGGCGCTCGAGACCCGCGGCCTCGTCCGCACCTTCGGCGGCTTCGTCGCGACCGACGACGTCAGCCTCAGCCTGATGCCCGGCGACCGCCACGCGCTCATCGGTCCGAACGGCGCCGGCAAGACGACGCTGATCAACCTCCTCACCGGCGTGCTCGCGCCGACGCGGGGCGAGGTGCGGCTCGAGGGCCACGACATCACCCGCCTCTCGCGCCACGCCCGGGTGCGCCGCGGCCTCGCCCGCACCTTCCAGATCAACCAGCTGTTCAAGGACATGACGCCGCTCGAGACGGTGGCACTGGCGATCGCCCAGCGCGAGGGGCGCGGCGGGGTGTGGTGGCGCACCGCCCGCCGCGAGACGGCGATCGCCGACGAGGCGGCGGCCCTTCTCGGCTCGCTCGGCCTCGGGCCGCTGATCGGCCGGCCGACCGCCGAGCTCGCCTACGGCAAGCAGCGCCTGATCGAGCTCGCGCTGGCGCTCGCCTGCCAGCCGCGGGTGCTGCTGCTCGACGAGCCGGCCGCCGGCGTGCCGCACGGCGAGCGCGACGAGATCCTGGGCGTCGTCGCCGCGCTGCCGCGCGCGGTCACGGTGCTCCTGATCGAGCACGACATGGACCTCGTCTTCCGCTTCGCCGAGCAGATCACCGTGCTCGTCACCGGGCGCCTCCTCGTCAGCGGCACGCCGGACGAGGTCGCCGCCGACCCGCGCGTCCGCGAGGTCTATCTCGGGGAGACGGCGCAGCATGGCTGAGATCCTCGCCCTCGACGTCGTCTGCGCCGGCTACGGCGAGGCGCGCGTCGTCGACTGCGTGTCGCTCACCTTGGAGGAGGGCAGGGCGCTCGCCCTCCTCGGCCGCAACGGCACCGGCAAGACGACGCTGATCAACACCATCGTCGGCCTCACCCGCCAGACCGCCGGCACGATCCGCCTCGGCGGGCACGACGTCACCCGCCTGTCGCCCGAGGCGCGCGCGCGGGCCGGCATCGGCTGGGTGCCGCAGGAGCGCAACATCTTCGCCTCGCTCACCGTCGAGGAGAACCTGACCGCCGTCGCCCGCCCGGGCGCCTGGACGGTGGCGCGCGTCTACGCGACCTTTCCGCGGCTCGCGGAGCGGCGGCGCAACATGGGCAACCAGCTCTCGGGCGGCGAGCAGCAGATGCTGGCGGTCGGCCGGGCGCTCGTCACCAACCCGCGCCTGCTCCTGCTCGACGAGCCGCTCGAAGGCCTCGCCCCGATCATCGTCGAGGAGCTCGTCGCCGCCATCGGCCGCCTCGTCCGCGAGGAGGGGCTGTCGGCGATCCTCGTCGAGCAGAACGCCCGCCAGATCCTGCCGCTCACCGACCACGCGGTGATCCTGGAGCGCGGCGCGGTGGTGCACGCCGCGCCGAGCGCCACGCTCTACGACGACCACGCCGCCCTCGACCGCTTCCTCGGCGTCGCGGGCGGCCACCACTGACCGGACCGGCGGCGGCGACCGCCGGCGAGACACCTGGGAGAGACCGATGACCGCCCGCACCAAGCCCCCGTTCCGCGCCGACCAGGTCGGCAGCCTGCTGCGCCCGGCCGCGATCAAGGAGGCGCGCGCGAAGCGCGTCGCCGGCGAGATCAGCGCCGCCGAGCTGACGGCGGTGGAGGACGCCGCGATCCGCGACGTCGTCGCCAAGCAGGAGGCGATCGGCCTCAGGTCGGTCACCGACGGCGAGTTCCGCCGCGCCTGGTGGCACTTCGACTTCCTCGCCGGCCTCGACGGCGTCGAGCTCGTGCACGGCGAACGGGCGATCCAGTTCGCCGGGGTGCAGACCAAGGCCGACAGCATCCGCGTCACCGGCCGCGTCGGCTTCTCCGACCACCCGATGGTCGAGCACTTCCGCTTCCTGAAGAGCGTCACCAAGGTGGTGCCGAAGATGACGATCCCGTCGCCCTCGGTGCTGCACTTCCGCGGCGGCCGGGCGGCGATCTCGGCCGAGGTCTACCCCGACCTCGACGCCTTCTACGCCGACACTGCGGCCGCCTACGCCGACGCGATCCGCGCGTTCTACGCCGCCGGCTGCCGCTACCTGCAGTTCGACGACACGGTGTGGGCCTATCTCTGCTCGGAGAAGGAGCGCGAGGCCGCGCGCGCCCGCGGCGACGACCCGGAGCCGCTGCAGAAGAACTACCGCGACATGATCAACAAGGCCCTCGAGGCCAAGCCCGCCGACATGACGATCACCATGCACGTCTGCCGCGGCAACTTCCGCTCGAGCTGGATCTCCGAGGGCGGCTACGAGCCGGTGGCCGAGACGCTGCTCGCCGGCCTCGGCATCGACGGCTACTTCCTCGAATACGACACCGAGCGGGCCGGCGGCTTCGAGCCGCTGCGCTTCACCCCGCCGAACAAGACCGTGGTGCTCGGCCTCGTCACCTCGAAGTTCGGCACGCTGGAGGACAAGGCGGCGATCGAGAAGCGCATCGAGGAGGCGACGAAGTACGTGCCGCTCGAGCAGCTCTGCCTCAGCCCGCAGTGCGGCTTCGCCTCGACCGAGGAGGGCAACGTGCTCGCCGAGGAGGAGCAATGGGCGAAGCTCCGCCTGATCGCCACGATCGCCGACGAGGTGTGGGGCGGGCGGTAGGACGGGGTAATCTGCCCGGCCCTGCTGCCGAGGCTGCGCCGCCGCCGCGTGGCCCCGGCACGGATCGGACCCGAGCTCGATAGAGTTTCCGGCTGGGCGGCCGGCGTCGAGGCGCTATGATCGCGCTCGCGGCCATCGTCCGGTTCGCGCAGCCGGCCGATGCCGCGCGCTGGACCGGGCGCCGCGGCGCGAAGGGGGGGCGGGATGTCGACCGAGGAGGCGACCGGGAAAGAACGCTCCGGGGAGGGGATGCCTGGGGACGAGGGGGCCGGAGGCGGAATGCCCGGCGGCGAGATGGCCGGCGGTGTCTACGCCCTCTACCACGTCGAGACGCGGCAGATCGTCTATGTCGGGCGCACCACGAGCTATGCGGCGCGATGGCGGGCCCACCGCGGCAACCCGGCCTTTCGCGACCTCGCCTTCGCGCCTCTGGTCTCTGCCTCTGGTCTCTGCCTCGTACCATCCGGCCCTCCGGGGGATGGAGCAGCTGATGATCAACAGATTCGAACCGGGCCTCAACAAGCTCCGTGCCATCAGCCTGGGGAACCCTGAAGCAGCGGGCTATCTCGGCGTGGGGCGCGGCTGTCTCGACGGCTTGGGGGTGCCGTGACGGCGGTGCCGTGTGGTTTCGAGTGCGGTTCCCGCGCTCGACTTCAAAATTTCGGAGCCTTTAGAGAAAGATAGATCATCAAGAGATGATAAGGGATCCAGTCGATGAGCGATATGGAATATCAGCAAGCGAATGGATCGCTGCTGTTCCATTTGAATTGCCGATCGACGCAGTCGGTCTTTGGCAGATCGTCGGGCCGTTGAAGTATGCGTATTTTCTGAGCGGACGAGACCTGATTTTCTACGTCAGGAAATGTCTCTTACTGCTCTTCTCTCACGGCGCCATACCCGTCATTGGCGATGTGGATGGCACGAACGATTGGGTGGCGAAGGAAGGGTATGGTGGCACGCCCGAGGAGATGGCGGAGTCCATAATCGCGGAATGGATCGCCTCGGGACGCGATCCAGATTTCGGGGATGTGTGGTTTGCGCTGCCGGATCGGCTTTGAGGATGCCGTGGGGATGGGGCGGCGGGGTGCGGCGGCAAATTTGGGATCGGAACGGCGACTACCCGGCGGCGACTGGCAATGAACATTGAAGTAATTGCCGAAATGGCAATATCTGCAGTTCTGAAGAAAGCGAATCAATTTTATGAAGATGCGACATATAGAATATCCAGGATTGATAGAGTTGACAGGACGGTAAAGGGGGTTTTCGTACATTACGGAATATTAGAGTATTATCTGCCAATTATTCCTATCAGCGGGATATATCATGGTGTTGGTGGGAGGTTAAACGGAGATATTTTTTTTGGATCGATCGTTTATGTAGTTGAGGGGAGAATCGATTGCGTCGAAATGTATGTATATGTTGGCGAGTGGCCAGCAGAAATTCATAGCGTCGAGCTGGATAGTCGGAGGAGCGGCGAGCGTAGCAGCCGAGGCGATGATCCGAATTGACGATGGAGAGTTCGAAGTCGGGCTCGGTTGGGACGCGACGACGTCGGCTCGATCTCGTCCGAAGGCCGACGTCGGATGTCGGCCCCCCGCCGCCCACCCTTTCCCCACCCCGATCGCGATCGGGTGGATTTCTCGGCCGTCGCCTGCTCTGATCGGCGGGCCGCCCCGCGATCCGGGGGCGGCCGAGGGGAGGCGAGCCGTGCCGAGGAAAGAGCCGAGGAAAGAGACGTCTGGCCGGGAGGCGCCGGCCCGGGGGGCGGGGCGCGTCCGCGTCGGCATCGGCGGGTGGACGTTCGAGCCGTGGCGCGGGCCGTTCTATCCGGCCGGGCTCGCCCAGAAGCGCGAGCTCGAATATGCGAGCGGGCGGCTCTCCTCGATCGAGATCAACGGCACCTACTACGGCTCGCAGAAGCCGGAGAGCTTCGCCAAGTGGCACGACGAGACGCCGGAGGGCTTCGTCTTCGCGGTCAAGGGGCCGCGCTTCGCCACCAACCGGCGCGTCCTCGCCGAGGCCGGGGCGTCGATCGAGCGCTTCTTCGCGAGCGGCGTGACGGCGCTGAAGGAGAAGCTCGGGCCGATCAACTGGCAGTTCATGGCGACCAAGACGTTCGATCCGGAGGATTTCGCGGGCTTCCTGAAGCTCCTGCCGAAGGTGGTCGACGGGCTGGCGCTGCGCCACGCCGTCGAGGTGCGGCACGCGAGCTTCCGGGTACCGGAGTTCGTCGCGCTCGCCCGCGAGCACGGCGTCGCGATCATCACCGCGGGGGATTCCGACTTCCCGCAGATCGCCGACGCCACCGCGCCCTTCGTCTACGCCCGCATCATGGGGACGCGCGAGGACGAGGCGGTGGGCTACACCGGTCCCGAGCTCGACCGCTGGGCGGCGCGCGCCCGCGCCTGGGCGGCGGGCGGCGTGCCGGAGGATCTCGAGGCGGTGGTGCCGGCGCCGGCCGGGGCGGCGGAGCGCGAGGTCTTCCTCTACGTGATCAGCGGCTTCAAGCCGCGCAACCCCGCCGCCGCGATGGCGCTCATCGAGCGGCTCGGCTGAGCGCCGCGCCGCCGGCCTGCGGGAGGCGCCCGCCATGCCGCTGCAGAACCGGGTGACGCCCTTCGGCGAGATCGTCGCCGTGCCGCAGCGCGGGCTCTTCACCGGCAACCGCGGCATCCTGCACGACCCCGCCACCAGGACGCTGCTGCCGCGTCGCTGGACGAGCCGCGCCTGGCTCGTCTGCCTGTGCGCGTTCGGCGACCGCCGCCGCACGGTGATGGGCGGGCGGAGCTGGACCGAGCTGTTCTTCCTCGACGAGGCGACGGCGCTCGCCGCCGGCCACCGGCCGTGCTTCTACTGCCGGCGCGCGGCGGCCGAGCGCTTCCGCGCCGCCTGGGCCGAAGGCAACAGCGTGCCGCTTCCCTCGGCGCCGGCGTTGGATGCCGTGCTGCACGCGGAGCGCCTCGACGGCCGCCGCAAGCGCCGCCACCCGCTGCCTGGGCCGCTCGCCGCCCTGCCGGACGGGGCGATGGTCGCGGCGGGCGAGGCGGCGTTCCTCGTCGCCGGCGGCAGGCTGTGGCGCTGGAGCTTCGACGGCTACCGCCCGGCCTCGCCCATGCCCCCCGTCGAGGCCCTGCTGACGCCGCCCTCGACGCTCGCCGCCCTCGCCGCCGGCTACCGGCCGGTGCTGCACCCGAGCGTCGGGTGAGCTGTGGCGGCGGTGGTCGGCGAAGAACTGCCCATGCGCCGCTGCCGTCACCGTAGGATCATGCCATTCTCGAGGGCGGTGGATGCTGCCGACGGAGGGGGAGCGTGACGGACTGGCGGGTGGCGCACATCGGTTTCATAGAGGATGGCGCGAAGATCGGCGGCATCGAGGTCTGGAAAGAGACCTGGCGGCGTGTCGACAGCCCTCGGGTCATCCTTCCGCATCCCGCCTATCCGAACCAGCGGCATGGGTACGGCATCTTTGAGATCGGAGACGAGAGGAGGCCGGTCCGCTTCGCGGCCGGAGAGCTGTCGGCCGGCGTTTGGGGCTTCTATGTTCCTCGGAGAAATCTCTGGCTCTACATCCGTCGTCTCAGGAGGGCCCTGTCGAAGGCCCTGACCTAGAGCACGCCCGCCGCGACGCGCTCGACGCCGAGGGCGGCGAGGATGCGGCGGGTCTCGGCCATCGAGCCGCCGACGTCGATGCCGCGGCAGGCGTCCTCCACGACGATCGCGGCGAAGCCCTGGCGGTCGGCATCCTCGGCCGAGTAGCGGACGCAGAAGTCGAAGGCGAGGCCGGCGAGGAACACGCGCTTCAGCCCGCGCTCGCGCAGGTAGCCGGCGAGCCCGGTCGGCGTCGTGCGGTCGTTCTCGAAGAACGCCGAGTAGGAATCGATGGCCGGGTCGTAGCCCTTGCGCATCACGAGCTCGGCGTGCGGGACGTCGAGGTCGTGATGGAATGCCGACCCCCAGGTGCCCTGGATGCAGTGGTCCGGCCACAGGATCTGCGGCCCGTAGGGGGCGATGATGGTCTCGTAGGGCGCCCGGCCGGGGTGGCTGGAGGCGAACGACTCGTGCCCCGGGGGATGCCAGTCCTGCGTCAGCACCACGTGCCGGAAGTGCGTGGCGAGCCGGTTGATCAGCGGCACCACGTCGTGGCCGCCGGGGACGGCGAGGGCGCCGCCCGGACAGAAGTCGTTCTGGATGTCGACGACGAGCAGCACGTCCTCGGCGCCGCCGACGCGCTCGAGCGCCCGGTCCGTGCTCATCGGTGCGCCTCGATGCGGCGGTCGACCTCGGCCGTCACCCGGAGGAGGCCGTCGCCGATCGCGACCGGGTAGACGGCGCCCGGCGCGAGGCGCCGGAGCGGCTCCGGCAGGCGGGCGAGCGCGTCGGCGGCGCGCGCCCGGATGTCGGCGAGCGAGGGGGGCGGGGCGAGGCGGCGGCCGCCGCGCATCACGGGCTCGAGCAGCGGTTCGCCCGGCTGCCGGTCGGTCTCGATCGAAAGCACGTCCCCCACCATACGGCCGTCCGCTCCGAGGTTTCGCCAGACCTGCTTGCGGCCCGGCCACGTTTCCTTGCCGGCGGAGCGCTTGCGCCGCCCGACGCCGGCGTATTCCTGCAGCTTATAGGCACAGTCGAGTGACGGCACGTCCGACGACGTGGTGAGGCTGGTGCCGATGCCGTAGCCGTCGATCGGCGCGCCGGCGGCGCCGAGCGCCATCACCTCGTCCTCGTCGAGGCCGCCGCTCGCGAAGATCGTCACGTCGGCGAGCCCGCCGTCGTCGAGGATCCGGCGCACGCTTCTCGACAGGGCGAGGAGGTCGCCGCTGTCGAGCCTGACGCCGCGGATGCGGATGCCGTCGGCGGCGAGGCGCGGGGCGAGCGCGACGACCGTCCGCGCCGCCGCCTCGGTGTCGTAGGTGTCGATGAGGAGAACGAGGCCATCCGGCCGCGCCCGCGCGAAGGCCTCGAAGGCGGTCCTCTCGTCGTCGAAGGCCTGCACGAAGGAGTGCGCCATGGTGCCGAACAGCGGAATGCCGAACATCTGCCCGGCCGGCACGGTGGCGGTGCCGGCGAAGCCGGCGATGTAGCTCGCGCGCGCCGCGAGCAGGCCGGCCTCGGCGCCGTGCGCGCGGCGCAGCCCGAAGTCGACGAGGGTCTTGCCCGGCGCCGCCAGAACCACGCGCGCCGCCTTGCTGGCGATCAGCGACTGGAAGTGCAGGATGTTGATGAGACGCGTCTCGACGAGCTGCGCCATCGGCAGCGGCGCCGTCACCCGGAGGATCGGCTCGTCGGCGAAGAACGCCGTTCCCTCCGGCATCGCCTCGACGTCGCCGGCGAAGCGGAACGCGGCGAGCCGGTCGAGGAGCCGCGGGGAAAAGCGGCCGCTCGCCGCCAGCCAGTCGAGCTCGGCCGCGGAGAAGCGGGCCGCCTCCAGGAAATCGAGCGCCTGCTCCAGGCCAGCGGCGAGGAGGAAGCCGCGGCGCGCCGGCAGCCGGCGGACGAAGAACTCGAAGACGGCGGTCTCCTCCAGCCCGCCGTCGAGATAGGCCTCGAGCATGTTGAGCTGGTAGAGGTCGGTGAGGAGCGGGCTCTCGGCGGGCGTCATCGAACGCGTCTCCCCATCGCCCGCTGCGCACGGCTGCCGCAGTCGCCCACGCCGGCCCGGCGGGCGGATTGACGCCGCTCAAGCCGCCCCGGGCGCGACCCTGTCATGGTGCGCAGTGTCACACGGGAGAACGCCATGTACAGCCATATCCTCATTCCGACCGACGGGTCGCCGCTGTCGTCTCAGGCCGTCGAGAAGGCGCTCGCTTTCGCCCGCGACGCCGGCGCCAAGGTGACCATGCTGACGGTGGTGGAGCCCTTCCACTTCCTCACCGCCGATCCGAACCAGCTTTCCGACTCCGAGAGCGAATACAAGCGCCATGCGGTGCAGCGGGCGAGCGACGTGCTGGCCGCCGCCGAGCAGAAAGCGAAGGAGCTCGCCGTCCACTGCGAGACCGTGCAGCTCGAGGAGGATCACCCCTACAAGGCGATCATCGACACCGCCGCGAAGAAGGGCTGCGACCTCATCGCCATGGCCTCGCACGGCCGGCGCGGCCTTTCGGCCCTCGTCATCGGCAGCGAGACGATGAAGGTGCTCACCCACTCGACGATACCGGTGCTGGTCTATCGGTAGCGCCGATCCGGTGGCACGATCGGCCGGCCGGGAGGCGGCGGTGGCCGTCCGCCGGGCGCGCCGGCCGAGACAGCGACCGGGTGGGCCGTGACCAATGTCGGGGAGGAACAGGACGACCGACGGCCCGGCGCGGCCGAGCCGACGCTCGCCGACAAGGTCGCCTTCCTGCTGCGGCCCGGCGCCTATCCGCCGGGTGTCGGCGCCGTCACCGCCCGCGAAACGCACATGTCGTGGGTCTTCCTCGCCGGCGACCGCGTCTACAAGCTCAAGAAGCCCGTTCGCTTCTTCTACCTCGACTTCTCGACGCTCGCCCGCCGCGCGGCGATGTGCCGGGCAGAGGTCCGGCTGAACCGGCGCCTCGCGCCGCACGTCTACCTCGGCGTCCGGGCTCTGACGGTCTCGGCCGCGGGCCTCGCGATCGGCGGCGAGGGGCGGGTGGTCGACTGGCTCGTGGTGATGCGCCGCCTGCCGGAGGGCCGGACGCTCGAAGACGCCATCCTCGCCGGCCGGGTCGCCCCGGCCGACGCCGACCGCGTCGCCGACACGCTCGCCGGCTTCTATCGGCACGCCAGGCGCGTTCCGGCCACCGCGCCGCGCCATCTCGCCGAGTGGTCGGCGGCGATCGCCGACGATCGCCGGGTGCTGCTCGACCGCCGGCTCGGGCTGCCGTCCGGCGTGGTGCACCTGGTCGACCGGGTGCAGCGGCGCTTCCTGGCCGAGGCCGGCGACCTCCTCGCCGCCCGCATCCGGCAACGCCGGATCGTCGATGCGCACGGCGACCTGCGCCCCGAGCACATCTGGCTCGATGATCCGGTCGCCGTCATCGACTGCCTCGAGTTCAACGCCCGCTTGAGGGCGCTCGACGTCGCCGACGAGCTCGCCTTCCTCGACCTCGAGTGCGCGCGGCTCGGCGCGCCGTGGGTCGGCGAGCGCATCCGTCGCCGCGTGCTCGCGGCGCTGGGCGACCGGCCGCCGGAGCCGCTGACCTTGTTCTACCGCTGCCACCGGGCGACGCTGCGGGCGCGGCTCGCCATCGCCCACCTCCTCGAGCCGAACCCGCGCACGCCGGAGAAGTGGCCGCGGCTCGCGCGCGCCTACCTCCGCTCCGCGGCGGCCGACGCCGCGCGTCTCGACCGCTGGCTCAGAACACGAGGAGGTCGGTGAGCGGCCGGTTCTCGTGCAGGCGCAGGATCGCCTCGGCGAGGAGGGGTGCCGCCGGCAGCACCGTCAGCTTGTCGCGCGCCGGCCCGGGCGGCAGGCGGAAGGCCGGCACGACGTCGGTCGCGACGAGGCCGTCGATCGCCGGATCGGCGAGCGCCTCGGCGGCACCCGACATGAAGAGGCCGTGGGTGACGACGGCGATCACGCGGGTGGCGCCCGCCTGCCGCGCCGCGCGGGCCGCGCGCACCAAAGTGTGGCCGGTGCTGACGAGGTCGTCGACGATCACCGTCGTCGTGCCGGCGACGTCGCCGACGAAGAGGTCGCCGGAGACCACCCCGGCGCTGCGACGCTTCTCGACGAAGCCCTTGCCGATCGGTCGGCCGCTGGCCGCCTCGAGCGCCTCGCGCACGATCTCCGCCCGCTTGGCGCCGCCGGTGTCCGGCGAGATCACCGCGAGCGGCCCATCGGTGAGCCCCTTCAGGTGGTCGATGAAGAGCGGCGCGGCGGTCAGGGCCACCGTGCGGCAGCGGAAGGCGTTCTCGAAGGCGGCGTCGTTGTGCACGTCGAGGGTGACGACCGCGTCGGTGCCGACCGCCTCGACCATCGCCGCGACGTAGCGCAGGGTCAGCGGGTCGAACGGCTTGGTGCGGCGGTCCTTGCGCGCATAGCAGAGATAGGGGGCGACGGCGGTGACGCGCGCCGCCCCGGCGTCCTTCAGCGCGCCGACGAAGAAGAGCAGCCGGCAGAGCTTGTCGTTGGCGCTGCCGACCGGGCCGCCGTGCAGGCTGTGCACCACGTAGACGTCGGCCCCGGCGACGGGCTCGAGCGGGCGGATCTTGTGCTCGCCGTCCTCGAAGTCGCGCTCCTCGTGGGCGGCGAGCGGGCGGCCGAGGATGTCGGCGATCGCCGCGCCGAGCGCGGCCGTCTCGTTGAGGGTGAAGACGCGGAGCCGGTCCGCGGCGGCGGGCGGCTCGGCGAGCGGCGGAACACGCGGCGGCCTATCGTCGGATGGCATGGCGGCTCTCCGTTCCCGCGCAGTGTGCCGTGTCGGACGGCGGGGCGTCTTGCGCCATCGCAAGGTGCCGCCCTCGCTCGCGGATAGTCTGCAATCGTGATGAAATGCCGGCCTCGGCGCCGCGCGGGCCGGGCGAGACTCCTGCAAGAGAAACGGTGTCCGTCGGCACCATGGTCGGGGAGGACGCGTCATGACGGGTAGGAGCTGGCGGTTCGCGGGGCTCGTGGCGGGCCTTTCCGCCATGCTGGCGATGGGGTCGGCCGGAACGCTGCCGGCGGCGGCCGACGACCGGCCGGTCGCCTGGTCGGTGCCGGACGTGGAGATGGCCGGCCTCGTCGACGCCTACCAGCGGGCGATCCGCAATGCCGCGATCAAGCACCCGTCGGATGCCAGGCCGCTGCTCCCGATCACGGGCGGCGGCGCTTCCGTCAGGGTCGTCGCCCTGAAGTGGACCGGCGGCGGCGACATCGTCGACCGCAACGGCCGGCTCAACCGCGACGTCTGGGTGTCGCTCCCCGCCGAGCTCAAGCCCAACTGCCGCGGCGCGCGCGACCCGATCCTGGCGCTGCAGCAGGTGCTCGGGCAGCCGCCGCAGACCGGCGACTACATCCTCTGGGACTTCTCGATCGCCAAGCGGCAGCTGTTCCGCCCCTGCGCCAGCGGCGGCGAGATCGCGACCCCGAGCTGCTCCGTCACCCTGCCGAACGATCCCGACGCCGAGGCGCGCGCGAAGGTCGATGCCGAGTTCGCCGCGACGCGCGCGTTCGTCTTCGAGCAGATGTGGTCGTCCTACACCCGCAACGTCCACTCGTTCGGCTATCCGTTCACCGGCATGGGCTGGAGCTACGACTGGAACCCGAAGGCGGACGACACCTACGGCATCTCCGAATACATCGCCCGCAAGGGCGCGCGGGTGCAGAATGTGCGCAAGGTCTCGCCGTTGAAGTTCTGCCGGTGACGGGGACGTCCGCCGGCGACGCGCGCCGTCGGCTGCGCATCGCCACCTACAACCTCGAGAGCCTCGGCGAGGAGGATCTCGGCGACCGCATCGCGGCGCTGCGCGGCCCGCTCGTCGCGCTCGACGCCGACATCCTCTGCCTGCAGGAGCTGAACGCCGAGAAGGTGGGCGGCCGCCGGCGGCTGTCGGCGCTCGCCGCCCTCCTCGCCGGCACGCCCTACGCCGCCTACGAGGTCGTCTCGACGACGCGACCCGGCGGCGAGCCGGCCGACGTCCACAACCTCGCGATCGCCAGCCGCCTGCCGATCCTCGCGCACCGCCAGCTCCGGCACGACCTCGTCGAGCGGCCGACCTATCGCCTCGCCACGGCGGTGCCGCCCGCCGAGGCGCCGGCGCCGGTCGAGTGGGAGCGGCCGATCCTCACCGCCGAGATCGGCCTCGGCGACGGGCGGTCGCTGCACGTTCTCAACCTGCACCTGCGCGCGCCGCTCGCCGCGCCGGTGGCCGGCAACAAGCTCGGCGCGACGTCGTGGCGGACGGCGTCCGGCTGGGCGGAGGGGTTCTTCCTCGCGGCGACGAAGCGCGCCGGGCAGGCGCTCGAGGCGCGGCTCGCCGTCGATGCGCTCCTCGACGCCGACCCGGCGGCGCTCGTCGTCGTCGCGGGCGACCTCAACGCCGATCTCTACGAGATGCCGCTGCGCATCCTGCGCGCCGACCCGGACGACACTGGCAACCCGGCGCTCGCCGGCCGCGCGCTCGTCGCCGCCGAGGCGAGGGTCGCCGAGGCGCGCCGGTTCACGGTGCTGCACGGCGGCCGGCGGCTGCTGCTCGACCATCTCCTCCTCTCGGCGCCGCTGGCGCGCCGCCTCGTCTCGGTCGAGATCGCGAACGACGGGCTGCCGGACGAGGCGGCGAGCCCGCCGGTGCCGGGCTACGCGGGCTCCTACCACGCCCCGGTGGTGGCGGAGTTCGACCTCGCCGACTGACATCGGCCGCCGCGCGTCCCTCGGCGATCACCCGCCGGCGCCGCCGCACGCCCCCGCATGCCCGGTCAAATTCGAAAGAACGGCGGCGGCCCCTGCAGCAAGGTCGATCCGACGACTTGCCCAGGCAGGAGAGCGCGCCCGTGCCCGAGAACAAGCACATTCGACGCTACGACCAGCCCGCCGGCGGCTGGGGGGCGCTGAAGGCCACCGGCGAACATCTCGTCGAGCAGCAGATCGCGCTGAAGGGGGCGGCGACGCTCCTCCGGATGAACCAGCCCGAAGGCTTCGACTGCCCCGGCTGCGCCTGGCCGGACCCCAAGCACACGTCGTCGTTCGAGTTCTGCGAGAACGGCGCCAAGGCGGTGGCCTGGGAGGCGACCGCCAAGCGCTGCACGCCGGAGTTCTTCGCCGCGCACACGGTGAGCGAGCTCGCCGGCTGGGGCGACTACGAGCTCGAGATGGCCGGCCGCCTCACCCATCCGATGGCCTACGACGCGGCGAGCGATCGCTACCGTCCGGTCAGCTGGGAGGATGCCTTCGCCGTCGTCGGCCGGCATCTCGCCGCGCTGCCCGACCCGAACATGGCGGAGTTCTACACCTCCGGCCGCACGTCGAACGAGGCGGCCTTCCTCTACCAGCTGTTCGTGCGCGAATACGGCACCAACAACTTCCCCGACTGCTCGAACATGTGCCACGAGGCGACGAGCGTCGGGCTGCCGCTGTCGCTCGGCGTCGGCAAGGGCACGGTCCTGCTCGAGGACTTCGACAAGACGGACTGCATCTTCATCTTCGGGCAGAACCCCGGCACCAACAGCCCGCGGATGATGACGAGCCTGCGCAACGCCGCACGGCGCGGCGCGCCGATCGTCTCCTTCAACCCCTTCCGCGAGCGGGCGCTGGAGCGCTTCCAGGCGCCGCAGAACCCGGTCGAGATGGCGACGCTCACCTCGACGCCGATCAGCTCCGCCCTGCACCAGGTGCGGGTCGGCGGCGACGTCGCCGTCCTCAAGGGCATCATGAAGGTGCTCGTCGAGGAGGACGAGGCGCGGCGCGCCGCCGATGAGATCGCGATCCTCGACTGGGACTTCATCCGCGGCCACACCGCCGGCATCGAGGCGCTCGTCGCCGACCTGAAGGCGACGGCCTGGGCGGACATCGAGCGCTTCTCCGGCCTCTCCCGCGGCGTCATCGAGGCGGCCGCCCACACCTACGCGAAGGCCGAGCGCGCCATCGTCGTCTTCGGCATGGGCATCACCCAGCACCGGCACGGCGCCCAGACGGTGCAGCAGCTCGCCAACCTCTGCCTGCTCCGCGGCAACATGGGCCGCGAGGGCGCCGGGCTCTGCCCGGTCCGCGGCCACTCCAACGTCCAGGGCGACCGCACGGTCGGCATCACCGAGGTGCCGAGCGCCGCCTTCCTCGACCGCCTCGGGCGGCACTTCGGCTTCACCCCGCCCGCCGCGCACGGCCACAACGTCGTCACCGCGCTCGAGGCGATGGCCCGCGGCGAGGTGAAGGTGTTCTTCGGCATGGGCGGCAACATCGTCGCCGCGATCCCCGACTGGGAGACGACGCAGGCGAGCTTCCGCAAGCTCGACCTCACCGTCCACGTCTCCACCAAGCTCAACCGCAGCCACATCGTGCACGGGCGCGAGGCGTTAATCCTGCCCTGCCTCGGCCGCACCGAGCTCGACGTGCAGGCGACGGGCCCGCAGTCGATCACCGTCGAGGACTCGATGTCGATGGTGCACGCCTCGGCGGGCCGCAACGCCCCGGCCTCCGCGCACCTGAAGAGCGAGCCGGCGATCGTCGCGGGCATCGCGCGGGCGACGCTCGGCGCCCGCTCGGTGGTCGACTGGGAGGGCCTCGTCGCCGACTACGACCTGATCCGCGACGCCATCGAGGCGGTCATCCCGATCTTCCAGGGCTACAACGCCCGCGTCCGCGTGCCCGGCGGCTTCCACCTCACCTCGACGGCGCGCGAGCGCATCTGGGCGACCGCGTCCGGCAAGGCGAACTTCCTCGTCTACGAGGGGCTCTGGGAAGACCCCGACCCGCACGACGACGACGTTCTGTGGCTGACGAGCGTGCGCAGCCACGACCAGTACAACACGACGCTCTATTCGCTCTCCGACCGCTATCGCGGCGTCTTCGGCCAGCGCGACGTCGTCTTCCTCGGCGAGGCGGAAATGGCTAAGCGCGGCCTCAAGGCGGGCGACCGCGTCGACCTCGTCGCCGCGTGCCGCGACGGCGTCGAGCGGCGCGTGCGCGGCTTCACGGTCGTCGCCCACGCCTTCCCGGCCGGCAGCTGCGCCGCCTACTACCCGGAGGTCAACCCGCTCCTGCCGCTCTATGCGCACGACCCGATGAGCTTCACGCCGTCCTACAAGAGCATCCCGGTCCGCCTCGAGCGGTCGGCGGCCGCGCCGGCGGGGCGCTGAGCCATGGACGCGGTCCTCCTCGCGCGCCTGCAGTTCGCCGTCACCATCGGCTACCACATCCTCTGGCCGACGCTGACCATCGGCCTCGCCGCCTTCATCGCGCTCCTGAGCGGGCTGTGGTGGCGCACGGGACGCACCGTCTACCGCGACCTGATGCGCTACTGGATGCGCATCTTCGCCCTCGCCTTCGGCATGGGCGTCATCACCGGCGTCGTCATGAGCTACGAGGTCGGCACGAACTGGGCGGGCTTCTCGCGGTCGGTGTCGAACGTCATCGGCCCCCTGTTCATGTACGAGACGCTGACCGCCTTCTTCCTGGAGTCCGGCTTCATCGGCATCATGCTGTTCGCCCAGGGCCGGATCAGCCGGGGGGCGCACTTCTTCGCCTGCCTCATGGTCTCCTTCGGCACGCTGCTGTCGGCGACCTGGATCCTCGCCGCGAACAGCTGGATGCAGACGCCGGCGGGCGCGGTGGCCGACGCCGACGGCATCTTCCACGTCGTCGACTGGTGGCGGGTGATCTTCTCGCCGTCCTTCCCCTACCGCCTCGCACACATGGTCTGCGCCAGCTTCGTCACCGGCGCCTTCGTCGTCGCCGGCGTCTCCGCCTTCCACCTGTGGCGTGGCACGTACCTGGCGGCGAACCGCACGGCGTTCTCCATGGCGCTCTGGCTCGCCCTCGTGCTGATGCCGGCGCAGGTGGTGATCGGCGACATGCACGGGCGCAACACGCTCGAGCACCAGCCGACCAAGCTCGCCGCCATGGAAGGACTGTGGGACACCACCAAGGGCGCGCCGATGACCATCATCGGCTGGCCCGACATGGACGAGGCGCGTAACCTCTTTGCGATCGAGGTGCCGCACGTCGCCAGCCTCTACCTCACCCATTCGTGGGATGGCGAGGTGCAGGGGCTGAAGGCGGTGCCGCCCTCCGACCGGCCCTATGTGCCGATCGTGTTCTTCGCCTTCCGCATCATGGTCGGCATCGCGCTCCTGCTGCTCGCCACCGCGATCATCGGGGCGGTGCTGCGCTGGCGCGGCCGGCTCTACGACACGCCCTGGTTCCTCGCCCTCGCGATGGCGGTCACGCCGCTCGGCTTCCTCGCCGTCCTCGCCGGCTGGACCACCACCGAGGCCGGCCGCCAGCCGTGGGTCGTCTACGGGGCGCTGCGGACCGCCGACGCGGTGTCGCCGGTCGCGGCGGGCGCGGTCGGCACCACCCTCGTCGTCTTCCTCGTCCTCTACAACGTGCTGCTGCTCGCCTTCTTCTGGTTCGCGGCGCGCCTCGCGCTGCGCGGCCCGCAGCCGGCGCCCGCCGGGGTTCCGTCCCGCCTTCGCCCGGGCCTCGACCGTGCCGCCCAGACGCTCGTCGGTGCCGGCCCGACCGCGGCGGTTTCCGCCCGCGCCCTCGAACCGACGCAAGGCGCCTGAGCCATGATCGAGCATCTCGCCGACTTTCAGGTCCTGTTCGCGGCGGCCGTCGCCTTCTGCGTCGTCGTCTACGTCCTCGCCGACGGCTTCGACCTCGGCGTCGGCATCCTTTTCCTCGTCGCCCCCCGCGACGAGGACCGCGACCTCATGATGGCGAGCGTCGAGCCGGTGTGGGACGGCAACGAGACCTGGCTGGTGATGGGCGGCACCCTGCTGCTCGCCACCTTCCCGGCCGGCTACTACGTGCTCCTGCCGGCGTTCTACCTGCCCATCGTGTTCATGCTGTTCGCGCTGATCCTGCGCGGCATCGCCTTCGAGTTCCGCCTGCTGACGACGGCCTTCCGCTGGGTCTGGGACCTCGCCTTCGCCGGCGGCTCGATCCTCGCGGCGCTGTGCCAGGGGCTCGTCCTCGGCGGCCTGATCGAGGGCGTGGCGATGCGAGACGGCGCCTTCGCCGGCGGCTCCTTCGACTTCCTGAGCCTGCTCGGCATCGCCTGCGGCGTCGGGCTCGTCGGCGGCTATGCGCTGCTCGGCGCCGGCTGGCTGATCTGGAAGACCGACGGCGGAACGCAGGTCTTCGGCCGCGAGGTGGCGCGCGCCGCGCTGATCCTCACCGCCGCGATGATGGTGATCGTCAGCGCCTGGAGCGCCTGGACCGTGCCGGAGGTCGCCGCGCGCTGGTTCGCCTGGCCGAACCTCGCGCTCCTCGCCCCGGTGCCGATCGTCACCGCGCTCGTGCTGGCGACGATCTGGCGGCGGCTGTGGACGGGCCCGGAGGCCGGCACCTTCCTTCTCGGCCTCGGGGTGTTCGTGCTCGGCTTCATCGGCCTCGTGGTCAGCCTGTGGCCCTATGTCGTGCCGCGCCACGTCACCGTTTGGGACGGCATCTCCGACCCGCAGACGCTCGCCTTCGTCGGCGTCGGCGTCCTCGTCGTCCTGCCGGTCGTGCTCGCCTACCAGGGCCACGCCTACTGGGTGTTCCGCGGCAAGACGCGGCATCCGGAGGGCTACGGCGGGCACTGAGCGGCCTCGGTCCCTCGCCCCCGCCGCGCCCCGCCCCGCCGGGCGCGGCGCTCCACCGCACCCGTCACCGCGCCACCACCTCGTCGACCTCGCCGGGCCCCGCTAAGCTGTGCCCGGCGAGGCCATTTGACCCGTCAGCACTCCAGGAGGCCGGCATGGCATCGCTCGAGATCGTGCTGGTCTTCCTCCTGGCGGTGGTGCTCAGCAGCATCGTGACGCGGATGTCACCGGTGGCCGTGCCGCTGCCGCTGGTCCAGATCGCGATCGGCGTCCTCATCTCGGCGGTCGCCGACCTCGGGGTGCGGCTCGATCCGGAGCTCTTCTTCGTTCTCTTCCTGCCGCCGCTCCTCTTCTTCGACAGCTGGCGGGTGCCGAAGGAGAACCTGATGCGCGACAAGGTCACGATCCTCGCGCTCGCGCTGGGGCTCGTCGTCTTCACGGTCGTCGGCGTCGGCTTCTTCGTCCACTGGATGATCCCGGCGATGCCGCTCGCCGTCGCCTTCGCGCTGACGGCGATCATCTCCCCCACCGATCCGGTCGCCGTGACGGCGATCGCCGCCCGGACGCCGGTGCCGAACCGTCTGCTGCGCATCCTCGAGGGCGAGTCGCTGCTCAACGACGCCTCCGGGCTCGTGTGCATGCGCTTCGCCGTCGTCGCCGTGCTCACCGGCTCGTTCTCGCCGCTCGCCGCCGTGGGCAGCTTCCTGTGGCTCGCGATCGGTGGCCTCGCCGTCGGCACCGTCGTCACGGTCGCCGTCGCGATCGCCAAGGACTGGGTGTCGCGCCGCTACGGCGAGAACACGGAATCGCAGATCCTGATCAGCCTGCTGATCCCCTTCGGCGCCTACACGAGCGCCGAGGCGTTGGGCTGCTCCGGCATCCTCGCCGCGGTCGCGGCCGGCGTGACGATGAGCTACTTCGAGCAGTTCGGCGGGGTGCTCGCGGTGACGCGCGTCCGCCGCAGCTCCGTGTGGGAGACGATCCGGTTCGGGGCGAGCGGCGTGATCTTCATCCTGCTCGGCGAGCAGCTGCCCGACATCGTCACGGGCGCCGCCCGCGTGGTCCAGGAGACCGGGCACCGCGACCTCGCGTGGCTCGCGGTGTACGTCGTCGCCATCAACCTCGCGGTCGCCGCGGTGCGGTTCGCCTGGGTCTGGATGTCGCTGCGCTTCCTCCTCTACCGGGCGCAGTCGGCGCGGGCGACGCCGTTCGTGCCGAGCTTCCGGCTCACCGCCGCGGCCTCGCTCGCCGGCGTGCGCGGAACGGTCACCCTCGCCGGCGTTCTCACCCTGCCGCTGACGCTCGCGAGCGGCGAGCACTTCCCCGCCCGCGACCTCGCGATCTTCCTCGCCGCGGGCGTCATCATCGCCTCGCTGCTCGCGGCCGCCTTCCTCCTGCCGGGCCTGTTCAAGGGGCTGCAGTTCCCCGCCGAGCTCGGCGAGGAGGGGGCCGAGGACCGCGCCCGCATCGCGGCCGGCGAGGCGGCATTGAAGGCGATCGCCGGGGCCCAGCAGGCGCTGTGCGCGGATGCCGACGCCGGCGCGGCCGCGCTCTACACCGACGCCTCGGCGCGCGTCATGTCCACCTACCGGCGCGGCATCGAAGCGCGGTCGAAGACCGGCGAGGCGCGCGACGCGGCGCGGGCGCTCGACACGGTCGAGCGGCGCCTGATGCTGGTCGGATCGCGGGCCGAGCGCGACGAGATCAACCGCCTCGCGAGATCCGGCAAGCTCTCCGACGAGGCGGCGCGAAGGATCGTCCGCGAGGTCGACCTGCTCGAGGCCCGGATCGGCGGGGCGTAGGAGCCCGGCCCCGGGAGGCCGGCGGGATGAACGCATCGGCGGCCGCCGATGCGCCGGCGACCGACCGACAGGCGCGCCCACGCGCCGTATCGGCCGGTCCGATCGGGGCCCTGTCCTACTTCGCCTCGGGGAGCGGGGCGTGGGAGGGCAGGGGGGCCATGCTTTCGAACACCCCGTCCCGCCGCACGAGGGCGTGCAGCAGCGCGGCCGCGACGTGCAGCAGGACGAGGGCGAAGAAGGCGAAGGCGAGGTACTGGTGCGCGGTCCACAGGAGCGTGTGCAGCGCGTCGCTCTGCGGCAGGATGGCGGGCAGCCGGATGCCGCCGTAGAGCACCACCGGGTAGGCGCCGGCCGACATCATCGCCCAGCCGATCAGCGGCATGCCGATCATCAGCGCATAGAACGCATAGTGCGAAAGGTGCGCGGCGAGCTTCATCGGCACCGGCATGGCGGCGGGGAGGGCGGGCGCGCCGTAGCGCAGGCGCACGGCGAGCCGGACGAGGGCGAGCACCAGGATGGCGATGCCGAGCGTCTTGTGCGTCGCCAGCAGGGGAAGGTACTTTGGCATGACGGTCGACAGCATGCCGACGCCGATGAACAGCATCGCGAGGATCGCCACGGCCATCGTCCAGTGCAGCAGCCGCTGGACGAGGGTGAACTCATCGAAGCGCGTGGTCATTGCTCGCCTCCGGTCGTCGTCTGCTGGTGGGTGGGGTAGTCCTTCGCCTCGGCCGTGCGCAGGTCGTAGGACTTCGCATAGGCGGCCGAGCGTGCGGCGGGGAGCGGATCGTCCGACACGCGGATGCCGTCGGGCAGGATCGTCGGGTCGAAGTTGATGTCGCGGCACGGCCCGTCACGCTCCGCCTCGATCTTGTCGACCACCAGGGTGCCGACCTCGACGGTGCGCCGCCCGGGCGGCCAGACCTTGGTGGCATCCGCCGTCGGGTCGCCGGGATCGGCGACGGTGACGGTGAGCGTCCAGCGCTGCGGCGCCGCGGCGACGCGCGTCGCGATCTCCTCTTCGAGATGGTCCGGCCCGAGCGCGGCGAGCGCCGCCTCGGTCATCGGCACGACCTCGGCCTGCGGCTCGAACGCCCAGCGCACCGCGTGCTCGCCGCCGGCGCCGTCGACGAAGACGAAGGCGTTGAGGCTGTGGAAGGCGGTCTCGGCGTAGCTTCCGGTCCACGGCGCGCTCTTCGCCCAGGCGGCGAAGGCGAGGAACTCCGGATGGCGGGCGACGAACGCCGGCAACGCCTGCGGGTCGGCGCTGTGCGCGGCGGTCTGCAGCTCGTAGAAGCCCTCCGCGGTCGCCACGGGAAAGACCGGCGGGTCGATCATCGCGGCGCGCCACACCGCTCCGTCGGTGGCGGTGAGCTGGAGCCCCAGGCCGCGCACCCGCACGGTGGCGTCCGGCGCGTTCGGGTCGGCCGTGCCGAGGTTGAAGCGCCCGAGCGCCGGATGCTTCCCGGCCGCGAAGATCCCGGCGCGGGAAAGCTGCACGCCGTCGCCGTTCGCCTCGAAGACGCCGGTGAAGCAGATGCCCTTGGCGTGGTTGCGCCGGTGGCCGAGCGCCGGGCCGTCCTTGGGGGCGAGCGAGCCGACGAGCTTGGTCGGGGTCAGCCGGTCCGGCGAGAGCCAGCCGGCGGTGTAGGCGAAGGCCGCCGCGCCGGCGGCGACGACGAGCCCGATGATCGCGAGCGATCCGACCTCCCGCGGCGACGGCGTTCGAGGAAGCAAGGGCATCTCATCCTCCGGTCAGGGCGCCGCCGGCTCCGGCCGGGCGGCGGAATGCGCCGCTGCGACGCGGAGGCCAGCATGCGCTACGCGAACCTCTCATGATTTCGAGAAACGGCGCGTCGTTTCGAATTCGCACGGCGCCGCGTCAGGAGGCGTCCGGAGGCGACGCTGCGACCAGCGCGCTTGACGAGCGCACAATCATGTAACATATAAAGTTACATGAAACAGGACAGCAGACTGTCGGGCGTGCTCCACGTGCTCCTGCACATGGCCGAGCGCCCCGGGCCGACCACCTCGGAGGTGCTGGCGCGGGCGATGCACACGCATCCCGTGGTGATCCGGCGGATCATGGCCGGCCTCAGGGACGAGGGGCTCGTCCGCTCAGAGAAGGGCCGCGGCGGCGGATGGATGCTCGCCTGCGACCTCTCGCAGGTGACGCTCCGCGACGTCTACGAGGCCCTCGGGCGGCCGTCGCTGCTGGCCATCGGCAACCGGACGGAGGCGCCCGGCTGCCTCGTCGAGCAGGCGGTGAACGCCGCCCTCGGCCAAGTGTTCGACGAGGTGGAGGCGCTGCTTCTCGCCCGGCTCGGCGAGGTGACGCTGGCGCGGCTCAGCGCCGATTTCAACGCGCGCCGCGCCCTGCACTGCGGGTCCCAGGACCTCGACGTCATCGACCTGGAGGCCGCCCATGCGCGGTGACGGCGATCGAGCGGCGCCGGTCCCTGCTCCGTGCCCGGCGCACGGCCGGCGGAGCCCGGCCGCCAGGGATCTGATGGCGCCGTTCTCCGACCCGCGGTCCGTGGCGCGCTATGCCGAGGGGCCGCCGCGCTTCGTGCCGGGCTTCGCCGACCTGCACCGCATGACCGCCGTCCTGCTCGCCGAGCGCGCGCCGCGGGACGCCCGCGTGCTCGTCCTCGGGGCCGGCGGCGGGCTGGAGCTGAAGGCGCTCGCCGAGGCCGAGCCGCGCTGGACGTTCGTCGGCGTGGACCCGGCCGCCGAGATGCTGCGGCAGGCCGCGCGCACCCTCGGGCCGCACGCCGCCCGCGCGCGCCTCGTCGAGGGCTACATCGACGATGCCCCGGAGGGCCCGTTCGATGCCGCGACGTGCCTGCTGACGCTGCATCTCCTGGCACCCGACGAGCGGCGGCGCACGGCGAGCGAGATCTGGCGCCGCCTGGCGCCCGGGGCTCCGTTCGTGGCCGCCCATTCGAGCTTTCCGCAGGGGGAGGGCGAGCGGGAGCACTGGCTGTCGCGCTACGCCGCCTTCGCGGTCGCGGCGGGCGCCGATCCCGACCACGCCCGCAACGCCCGCGCCGCCGTCGCCGCGCGCCTCGACCTCCTCTCCCCCGCGGAGGACGAGGCGGTGTTGCGCGACGCGGGCTTCACGGACGTCAGCCTCTTCTACGCGGCCTTCACCTGGCGCGGCTGGATCGCCTACGCCTGATCCACGCCCCATCGCCCCTCCGGCCGCTCCCCCTCCGGCCGGGCGGACTTGACGCTCGGAGGACGATTGCCCTAGAACCCGCCTAGGACAAGTGACCTACGGCGGTCCGCGGTCATCCGGCCGCACTGAGCGGGGAGGGGGCGATGAGCGCGACGGACACCCGGCGCGAGATCGTGGCGGCGGCGGACCGGCTCTTCTACGAGCAGGGCTTCGAGGCGACGTCGTTCGCCGACATCGCGGCGGCCGTCGGCCTGTCGCGCGGCAACTTCTACTATCACTTCAAGTCGAAGGACGAGATCCTCCGCGCGGTGATCGCCGAGCGCCTGTCGACGACCGCGGCGATGCTCGCCGGGTGGCAGGCGGAACGCGCCGACCCGGCCGACCGCATCCGCGGCTTCATCGACATTCTCATCATGAACCAGGCGAAGATCATCGCCCACGGCTGCCCGGTCGGCACGCTCTGCAGCGAGCTCGCCAAGCTCGACCACGTCGCGAAGGGCGAGGCCGCGGCGATCTTCACCCTCTTCCGCGACTGGCTCGCCCGGCAGTTCGCCGCGCTCGGCCGCGCCGCCGACGCCGACGCGCTCGCGCTGCACGTCCTGATGCGCAGCCAGGGCGTCGCCACCCTCGCGACCGCCTTCGCCGACGAGGCGTTCATCCGCCGCGAGGTCGCCGACATGCGCGCCTGGCTGGAGGCCCAACGTTCCACGAGGCCTGCGCGGCCCGCCCGGCCGACAAGTCTCGCCCGGCCGGCGCGTCTGCGTGGCCCCTCCGTCACCCCGGTCTGAAGGAGACCCCGCATGTTCGTCGTCACCCTCACGTTCGCCGACAAGGCGAAGGCCGCGCCGCTGATGGACGGGCACAACGCCTGGATCCGCCGCGGCTTCGAGGACGGCGTCTTCCTGCTCGCCGGCAGCCTCGGCGCGGGCACCGGCGGCGCGATCCTCGCCCACGACGTCTCCCGCGGCGACCTCGAGGCCCGCGTGGACGAGGACCCGTTCGTCGCCGAGGGCGTCGTCAACGCCGCCATCCTGGAGATCGCGCCGGGCCGCACCGACGAGCGCCTGGCGTTCCTCAAGGGGTGAACGGGGGCGGCAGACCCCTACGCCGCTTGCGCCAGCGCCTCGGCGTCGGCGCCGGCCGGGAAGCGGAGGCGGCCGGATTGGTCGTTGGCGGCCCGCCACACCGCCTCGGCGACGTCGCGCTCGGTCGTCACCAGGGCAGGCTCCGCGTAGCCCGCGAAGATCGGGCCGGCGAACGCGGCGTAGGCCTCGGGGATCAGGTCCTCGACGCGCACCGCGGTGTTCTGCGCGAACCGCGTCGTCGGCGCATAGCCGGGCTCCACCAGCTTGGCGCGGATGCCGAAGTGGCCGAGCTCGTGGGCGAGCGACCCGGTGAAGCCCTCGACCGCCTGCTTGCTCGCGGTGTAGGCGGCGGCGAGCGGCATCGGCGCCAGCGTCACGCTCGACGTCACGTTGACGATCACCCCCGCGCGGCGGGCGCGGAACTGCGGGATCACCGCCTGCGTCATCGCCATGACGCCGAAGGTGTTGGTCTCGAACACCTTGCGCACGTGCGCCATCGGCGTCGCCTCGAAGGCGCCGACGACGCCGATCCCGGCATTGTTGACGAGCGCGTCGAGGGGGCCGGCGGCGGCGAGGGCGGCCTGGATGCTGGCCTCCGAGGTGACGTCGAGCGGCAGCACGCAGAGCCGCTCGGACGGCGGCAGCACGTCGGCGCGCGGGGTGCGCATGGTGGCGACCACGCGCCAGCCGTTGGCGAGGAAGTGGCGGGCGGTCTCGAGGCCGTAGCCGGACGAGCAGCCGGTGATGAGGACGGCGTTCATGGCTCTTCTCCGTCGGGATTGACGGCGGCACCCTAGGCGCCGCAGTCTGGATCATCATCAACGAACGATCCGGATTTCATTTGTGAGAGTCCAGAACCCGGCGCCCCTGGACCCGCTCGCGCAGGTCATCGCGCTGCTCAGACCGCGGACGGTGTTTTCCAAGGGGATCAGCGGCGCCGGGCCCTGGGCGGTGAGCTACTCCGCGTTCGGACATCCGGGCTTCTGCGCCGTGATCGAGGGGCGCTGCCGGCTCGCGGTCGAGGGCGATGCTCCGGTCGTCCTCGAGGCGGGCGACTTCGTGCTGCTGCCGGCGACGCCGGCCTTCGTCATGTCCGGCTTCGAGCCGGCGGTCCCGCGCCGGATCAATCCGGAGGTCGCGGCTGCCGCCAACGACGACGACGGCGCCGGCGGCGCGGACGTGCGCCACGGCCGGCCCGACGGCCCGGCGGAGGTCGTGCTGCGCGGCGGCTACTTCGTCTTCGACGCGCCCGACGCGGCGCTCCTGGTGTCGCTTTTGCCGGCGATGATCCACATCCACGGCGAGGAGCGGCTGGCGACGCTCGTCCGCCTGTTCGGCGACGAGGCGGGCGGCGGGCGCGCCGGCCGCGCGCTGGTGCTCGCCCGGCTCGTCGAGATCCTGCTGATCGAGGCGCTGCGCGAGGCCCCGGCCGGCGACGCGCCGCCCGGCCTGCTGCGCGGCCTCGGCGATGCGCGCGTCGCCGCGGCGCTGCGCCGGATGCACGGCGACCCGGAAAGGCCCTGGACGGTGGAGGACCTGGCGCGCGCCGCCGGCCAGTCGCGCTCGGCCTTCTTCGAGCGCTTCACCCGGCTCGTCGGCCGGCGCCCGATGGAATACCTGCTCGCCTGGCGCATGGCGCTCGCCAAGGACCTGCTGCGCGGCGGCGCGCTCGCCCTCGACGAAGTGGCACGCCGCGTCGGCTACGGCTCCGCGAGCACCTTCAGCACCGCCTTCAGCCGCCACGTCGGGCAACCGCCGGGGCGGTTCGCGCGGGGGCGGGAGGGGAGGCGCGGGGCCTCACGACGTCTAGAGACCGGATGATGCCCGAGATCCTTGAGCTGCTCGGCCGTCGAGGAACGCGGGGTCAGCGGCCCGTCGGCGGACGGGTGCGCGGGCTCACGCCGCCAGTCGCGGCCTCATCCGCGTCAGAGCGGCGAGCAGCCGGAAGCCGTCGGGCCAGGAGCCGTGGCCGCTCGCGACGTGGATGTGGCCGGCGTTGCCGGCGTCGACGAGCGCCGAGCCCCACGAATAGGCGAAACCCGCGGCACGCGCGAAGGCCGCATAGGGATCGTTGCGGCTCGCGACGACGATCGACGGGAACGGCAGTGGACTCTGCGGCACGGGTGCGAAGCCGGCGAGTGCCGGGTGGCGCGGCGCGCAGCGCTCGACGTCTGCCGGAGCGACCAGCAGCGCCCCGGCGACGAGGCCCGGCAGCCGCCGGGCGGCGAAGTGCGCGACGAGGATCGCACCGAGGCTGTGCGCGACGAGCACCTTCGGAATGCCGTCGGCGAGCGCCGCCTCGAGCCGGCCGAGCCAGGCATCGAGGGACGGATGGTCCCAGTCGTCCTGCTCTACGATGCGGGCATCCGGATCGAACTCGAGCCATAGCCGCTGCCAGTGACCCGGACCCGAGCCGTGCAGGCCCGGAATGATGAGGCGCGCCATCGTCTGGTCTCCGTCTTCGCAATCATGCCTTGCCCGCCCAGGGAACGAGCCACCGCTCGACGAGCCGGATCGTCAGTTCGAGGAGGAAGGCGACGGCGGCGATCACCACGATGCCCATGATCACCACATCGGTGACGAGGAACTGGGCGGCGGACTGGATCATGAAGCCGAGCCCGCGCGTTGCGGCGACGAGCTCGGCGGCGACGAGCGTCGACCAGCCGGCGCCGAGGGCGATCCGGACACCGGTGAGGATCTGCGGCAGCGCGCTCGGCAGCACCACGTGGCGCAGCACCTGGAGGCGCGTCGCCCCAAAGGCCCGGGCGGCGTTGACGCGGTCGCGGGCGACCGCTTTGACGCCGGCGGCGGTGGCGATGACGATCGGCGCAACCATGGCGATGCCGATGACCAGCACCTTGGAGGTCTCGCCGATGCCGAACCAGATGATCACCAGCGTCAGATAGGCGAGCGGCGGAATCGGCCGCAGGAACTCGATGATCGGATCGAACACGCCGCGGCCGATCGGGCTCAGCCCGATCGCGATGCCGATCGGCACCGACACGGCGATCGCCGCCACGATCGCCGCGAAGACGCGGCCGAGGCTGGCGAGGAGGTGCTGCGCCAGCGTTGCGTCGACGAAGCCCGATCGCGACACCGCCACGAACTGCGCGATGACGCTCGCCGGGCTCGGCAGGAACACCGGCGAGACAAGGCCGAGCGCCGTGGCGAGGCTCCAGGTGCCGATGAGGCCGGCGATCGTCACAAAGGCGGCGACCGCCGTGATGCGGCCGGCGGTCCAGCGGGTCCGGCGACCGGCCGCGGCCGGAGTGTCGGGCACCAGCGCGCCGTCGGCGAGGTCCGAGGAGAGGCTCATGTGCCGTGCTCGAAGACGAGGTCGAGAAGCCGTTCGCGGGCGGCGATGAACTCCGGGCTCGCCTTGACCGCCCGTGCGGCCTCGCCGGCCCGCACGCGGGCGCCGAAGGAGACCGGGATCTCGCGGACGATGCGCCCGGGCGACGGCGCCATCACGACGATGCGGGTCGCCAGGAACAGCGCTTCCTCCACGCCGTGGGTGATCAGCAGAATGCCGACACCGGTCCGGGCCCAGACGTCGAGCAGCAGCTCCTGCATGCGCTCGCGGGTCATCGCATCGAGCGCGCCGAGCGGCTCGTCCATCAGAAGGAAGGTCGGCTCCGCCGCCAGCGCGCGGGCGAGACCGGCCCGTTGGCGCATGCCGCCGGAGAGCTCCCAGATCGGCCGCTCCGCGGCTTCGGAGAGGCCGACGAGAGCCAGCAGGTCGTCCGCCCGCCGGCGGCGCGCGGCGGCGCCGAGGCCGCGCAGCCGCAGTGGAAAGGCGACGTTGTCGACCGTCGAAAGCCAAGGGTAGAGCGCGTCGTCCTGGAACACGACGGCGCGGTCGGCGCCGGGGCCGGCGATGGTGCGCCCCTGACGAGAGATCCGGCCCGCGCTCGGCTCGACGAAGCCCGCGGCGAGGTTGAGGAGCGTTGTCTTTCCGCAGCCGGATCGACCGATCACGACGACGAACTCGCCGGGCTTCATGGCGAGCGACAGGCCGGCGACCGCCGCGGCGCGTGGCCGATCGCCGCCCGGATAGCGGACGGTGACGGATTCGATCTTCAGGTCCTGCATGACGGCAGCTCCTTCGAGCGGACGGCCGCCGGGCGCTCCCCGGCAGCCGCGGGTCCGCGGTCAGTTCGAGGCGAGCGCCTCTCTGACGAACCTGGCGTTCACGTAGGGGGCGTAGTCCGGCAGAACCGCCTGGACCTTCTGCTGTTCCTTCAGGAACGCCGAGGTTTCGGCGATCGCCTTCGCGGTGCCGCCGCCGAGAAGCTCCGGCGAAGCCTGCTCGGCGAGCGTCGGGAAGACGTAGCCTCCGAGGAGCGCCGGCACCTCCTCGAGCTTGGCGCCGGTGAGCCGCGCAATCGCCTGCGCTTCCGGCGAATCGACGCCCCACGCCGCCTGATCCTTCAGGAACGTCGCGTAGGCATCGCCGGTGACCTGCGCAAAGGCGCGGACCTGCTCGGGGTTCTTCTCGGCGAAGTCCTTGCGGACAATCCAGGCGTCGAACGTCGGCGCGCCCCAGGAGCCGACGTCGGCGGAGGTCGCGAGCACCGTCCCGTTCGTCTTGATCTGGCCGAGCGCCGGGTCCCAGACGTAGGCCGCGTCGATGTCGCCGCGCGCCCAGGCGGCGGCGATCTCGGGCGGGCGCAGGTTGAGGATCTCGACGGACTTCGGATCGATGCCCCAGTGCTTCAGAGCGGCGAGCAGGCTGTAGTGGGTCGTCGAGACGAACGGCACCGCCACCTTCTTGCCGACGAGCTCCTGCGGTGTGGCGATGCCGGCGCCGTTGCGGGTCACGAGCGCCTCGGACTCGCCGATCAGCCCGACGACGAAGATCGTCTCGATCGGCAGTTCGCGGCTCGCCGCGGCGGCGAGCGGGCTCGAGCCGACATAGCCGATGTCGACCGCCCCGGAGGCGATCGCCGTGATGACGTCGGCGCCGGAATCGAACTTCCGCCAGTCGATCTTCGCGCCGGTCGCCGTCTCGTAGGCGCCGGCCGCCTGTGGAACCTTCGAGGGCTCGACCACCGTCTGGTAGGCGATCGTGACGGTGTCGGCGGCCTCGGCGGCGGCTCCGGAAAGGAGCGCCAGCGAGGCCGTGAGGGCGAGGACGGAGCGGCGGGTGAACGCGGTCATCGGATGTTCCTTTGCTGCCGAGGTCTCTCGCGGCCCGCTGGGGGCCGCGCAGGGATCGGCCGCCGTTTCGTGGCGCGCCGGGCCGACGACCCGAGGGACTCGTCGATCCTGTCGTAGGGGGCGCCGACTGCCGGCCGGCCTGCGAGGGCGAGAAAGTCGAACGTCAAACGCTCGATGATTTTCGAGGCATCGATGTAGTAATCAGCGGATAGGAATTTCGTCTCTGGTGCTGGCGTCCGCCACGTCGCGCGGCCGTGCACGACGGAACCGGCGATCAGGAAGCCGGCGAGATGCAACTGGCGGCGATGGTACGGCACGTCGGTCTCCTCAGGCGCCGATACAGCTCGGGAAGAGCAGGCCGGATCAGCCGTCCTCCGGAGGCGCAAGCCGTGTGCCATGTACCAAGAGATTGTTTTTCAATAAAGAAATTGAAGTCGCAGGCAGCGGGGCTGCTGTCCTCGCAGCAGCTCGCGGTGCCGGGCGTTGCCATTCCGACAGAGCGCCCGCTCGTCCGGCGGTCGACCCGCGCCACGCGGTGGCGAGCCGGCAACCGTGATCGCCATCCGGCTGATCGCGCGCGGGGGGGCGACGCCCGGCCGCGATCGGCGGCGCATCGTCGTCGACGGGATCGTATCTTGACGGGACCATGCCGCCATCTCGGAATTCGACCTCTGGCCGGCCAACCGGTTCATGACAGCTGCCGGCGGATTGTCGAATAGGCATCGCCGTCGTCGATCGATTGAAAATTCTCGCCGTGCACCTTTGACATTGACGCTTAAGTTGATCATTTTAGTCGGCATTGATCGCCGCGACCCGGCGAGGCGAGCCCGATCGACGGCCGCCCGGCGGGACACTTCGGCGGTCCGAGGATTGACAGGACAGGTCCGATGAACATTGCCCTTGCGCAGAACACCCTGCTGCCCGTCGAAGCGACCAACTTGAAGCAGGCGATGCGCGGGCTCGCCGGCGGCGTCACCGTGATCACCGCCGGCCGCGGCGACGACCGGACCGGCGCCACGGTCACCTCGGCCACGTCGCTCTCCGTCGCACCGCCGACGATGATCGTGAACATCAACCTCACGTCGTCGACCTGGCCGGTGATCCGCCGCCACGGCCACTTCTGCGTCAACGTGCTGGGGCAGCACCACCACGCGATCGCCGATCGCTTCGCCGGCCGCGGCGGCGTCAAGGGCGCCGAGCGCTACGCCGGCGCCGAGTGGACCACCCTCGCGACCGGCGCGTCGGCCCTCGTCGGCGCCCTCGCGGTCGTCGACTGCGAGCTCGAGGAGGCGATCGAGCGGCACAGCCACGCGATCCTGCTCGGCCGGGTCCGGGAGATCGTGATCGGCGACGGCCCGTCGCTCGTCTACGCGAACGGCCGCTACGGCGGCTTCGCCGGCTGACCGGGCCGGTCTCCAGCCGCCCCGTCTTCCCCACAGCCCGAGAGCCGCGATGACCGTGATCGCCCGCACCCCGCCCCCGGCCGCCGCCTCGGCGTCCGTCCGTCCGGCGCCGCACATTCCGCCCCGCGCCACCCGGGCGCACCGCATCGCCGACGACGCCGAGGCGATCGCCATCGCCCACGCGCTCGCGGCCGAGTTCGCCGCCGGCGCGGCGGAGCGCGACCGCACCCGCCGCCTGCCGATCGCCGAGATCGACCGCTACTCGCAGAGCGGGCTCTGGGGCATCCTCGTGCCGAAGGAGCACGGGGGCCCCGGGGTTTCGGCGGCCACCCTCGCCGAGGTGACGGCGATCATCGCGGCGGCCGACGCCAGCATCGGCCAGATCCCGCAGAACCACCACTACATGGTCGAGGCGATCCGGCTCGGCGCGTCGGAAGCGCAGAAGCGCGTCCTGTTCGAGCGCGTGCTCGACGGCGACCGCCTCGGCAACTGCTTCACCGAGCTCGGCGGCCGCACGCCGGTCGACTTCAAGACCCGCATCGTGCCCGACGGCGACGGCTACGTGCTGAGCGGCGAGAAGTTCTATTCGACCGGCTCGCTGTTCGCCCATCTTCTCGTCGTCGTCGCGGCCGATGCCGACGGCCGCTCGCACATCGTCTTCCTGGAGCGGGCGACGCCGGGGCTCACCCTCGTCGACGACTGGTCGGGCTTCGGCCAGCGCACCACCGGCAGCGGCACGAGCCGCTTCGAGGCGATTCCGGTGACGGCCTTCCAGGTGGTGCCGCACCAGACGGTCTTCGACGCGCCGACCTCGATGGGGCCGGTGGCGCAGATCCTCCACGCCGCCGTCGACCTCGGCATCGCCCGCGCCGCGCTCGCCGACGCCGTGTCCTTCACCAGGCGCCACGCCCGGCCGTGGTTCGAGACCGACTACGCGCACGGCGCGGACGACCCGCACGTCATCGCCGAGGTCGGCGACCTCGTGATCCGGGTGCATGCCGCCGAGGCGCTCGTCGCCCGCGCAGCGCGCTTCACGGACGCGGCGATCGCCGCTCCGACGGACGAGAGCGTGGCCGAGGCGTCGATCGCCGTCGCCGAGGCGAAGGCGATCACCACGGCGGCGTCCGTCCACGTCGCGAGCAAGCTGTTCGAGCTCACCGGCGCGCGCTCGACGCTGGAGCAGTTCGGCTTCGACCGCCACTGGCGCAATGCCCGCACGCACACGCTGCACGACCCGGTCCGCTACAAGTACGTCGCCGTCGGCAACTACGTGCTGAACGGGGTGCCGCCGGCCCGGCACGGCGCGCTGTAGCGCCGGCCACTCGCATTCACGCAAACCGATACCGGCCGGACGAGGGACGTCCGGCCGGCGCGCGTCGGCGGTCCGTGCGTCGGCGCGGCGAACCGCGCCGAGGCCGGCCTCAGTGCCGCACCGGCTTGGCGATCGGCGCGGCAGAGCCGCCGAGATACATGTCCTCGATGTCGGCGCGCCCGGCGAGGTCGGCCGCGGGGCCGGAGGCGACCACCCGGCCGTTCTCCAGCACGTAGCCGTGGTCGGCGTAGCGCAGCGCCAGGTTGGCATTCTGTTCGGCGAGCAGGAAGCTGACGCCGCTGTCGCGGTTGAGCTGGCGGATGATCTCGAAGATCTCCTCGACGATGATCGGGGCGAGCCCCATCGACGGCTCGTCGAGCAGCACCAGCGTCGGCCGCGTCATCAGCGCCCGGCCGATCGCCACCATCTGCTGCTCGCCGCCGGAGGTGAGGCCGGCGCGCGACGCCCGGCGCACCTTGAGACGCGGGAACCACGTGTAGATGCGCTCGAGGCCGTCGGCGATGTCGGCGCGCGACGAGCCTCGCACATAGGCTCCGGTGACGATGTTCTGCTCGACGGTGAGCTGGGGGAAGACGTGCCGACCCTCGAGCACCTGCACGAGCCCGTCGGAGACGAGCGCCGACGGGTCGCGGCTACCGATGTCGGCCCCCCGCCATGTGATCCGCCCGCGGCTGACCTTGCCGCGCTCGGACCGGATCAGGTTGGAGATCGCCTTCAGCGTCGTCGACTTGCCGGCGCCGTTGGCGCCGAGGAGCGCGACGATCGCCCCCTCGTCGACGCGCAGGGTGACCCCGCGCAGCGCCAGGATCACCTGGCCGTAGACCGCCTCGATGTTCTCGACGGTCAGGAAGTCGGCGGTCGGGCGGGTCATGAGCGGTTTTCTCCGGTCACTCGGCGGCGTGCAGGGCCGCGGGCGCGCCCTGGCCTGACCGCAGCAGCGGGATCACCTCGCGCCCGAACGCCGGCAGCTCGTCGGTGAAGTGCAGGAACGCGGCGAGGATCATGTCGACGCCGACCGCCTCGTACTCGCGGATGCGGCGGGCGATCACCTCGGGCGGTCCGAACAGGCGTGTCTTGAAGCCGTCGTTCGGCTGGACGAGGTTGGCGTAGTCCGACTCCGCCCACATGCCGATGCGCTCGTGTGTCGAGGCGCCGGCCTGCTTCACCTGGTCGGCGAAGCCCTGCACGATGCACGGATCGGCGCTGGCGATGATCGCCTCGAGCTGCTCGAGGGCTTCCCGCTCGGTGTCGCGCTGGATGACGAAGCCGTTCAGGCCGAACTTGACCGTCCGGCCCGCTTCGGCAGCGAGCGCCCGCACCTCGTCGATCTGCTGCTTGACCCCCTCGACGGAGTTGCCGTTGAGGAAGTACCAGTCGGATTGCTTGGCGGCCATGCGCCGCGCCGCCTTGGAGTTGCCGCCCTGGAAGATCTCCGGGTGCGGCGACGACACGGGCTTCGGCTTCAGCCAGCCGCCGTTGATGCGGTAGAAGTCGCCGGCGAAGCTGAACGGATCCTGCGTCCACAGCCCCTTCAGCACCTGGATGAACTCTTCCGAGCGGCGATAGCGCTCGTCGTGCTCGAGCCACGGCTCGCCGAAGATGCGGAACTCGTCCTTGAACCAACCGCTCAGCACGTTGATGGCGAAGCGGCCCTTCGAATAAACGTCGATGGTGGCGCCCATCTTGGCGACCATCGCCGGGTGCCAGAAGCCGGCGTGAATCGCGCTGATCAGCTTGAGCTTCCTGGTCTGCGCGGCGAGCACGGCGGTGCAGGTGATCGCCTCCTGCTGCAGCTCCCAGCCGTGGCTGGCGATGAAGCGTGCCGGCGCGAGCCCGTACTCGAAGCCGAGCTCCTCGGCCTCCTGGGCGAGGCGGGCGTTGTAGTCGAGGCTCCAGTCGGTGCGCTGCGGCAGGCCGGAGATCACGAAGCCGCCGCTGCCGAGCGGCATCCAGTATCCGAAGCGAATGGTCATGTCGGTGTTCCTGCGGCGTTGGCGCCGGGCGAGGGTGGCCGGCCGCCCGCAGGCGGCCGACCGGTCCTCCGGCCCCGACCAGGGCTCAGTTGGTGGAGGCTTCGACGCGCGGCGTGATGCCCTTCTCCGCCGCATAGGCGGCCGCCCGCTCGTAGATGAGCGGCAGCAGCAGCTCGCGGTCGGACTTGACCCAGCCGTCGCTGACGATCGTCCACGCCTGGCCGTCCCACTGGATGACCTTGCCGGCGCCGCCGCCCTCGTGGTCCTTGATCGAGAGCTCGAGCGGCTGCACCAGGCCCTCGGCGCCGATCTCCTTCAGGCGGGCGTCGTCGAGCTTCAGGTGCTCGAGGCCCCACTGCGCCTCCTCGCCGGTGATCGGCCGGTGGCCGAACTTCGCCTGGGCGGTGCGGATCGCCTCGACCGCGATGATCGCCTCGATGACGCCGGAGTTGTAGTAGACCGAGCCGAAGCTCTTCGGGTCCTTGAGGTCGCTCAGGCCCTTGTCGACGATGTCGGCCTTGAGCTTCTTCAGGATCTCGAAGTCGGTGCCGGCCGGGAACGGGGTGATGGCGAGATAGCCCTTGCCGACGGCGCCGGCCGGGCGGACGTCCTCCTCCGAGCCGGACCAGATGCCGCCGATGATGTGGTCGACGGGGAAGCCGGTCTTGGCGGCCGTCTTGATCGCCACCGGCGTCATCACGCCCCAGCCGCGCAGGAACACCCAGTCCGGCTTCAGCTGGCGGATCTTCGCCCACTGGGCCGACTGGTCGTTGCCGGGGTGCGGCACCGGGATCTGGATGTCCTCGAAGCCGTAGGTCTTGGCGAGCAGGGCGAGCGGGGTCTGCGTCTCCTTGCCGTACGGGCTGTCGTGGTAGACCGTCGCGATCTTCAGGCCCTTCAGCTTGTCCTTACCGCCCTCGCGCTCGGCGATGTAGTTGATCGCCGAGGAGGCCTCGCTCCAGAAGCTGAACAGCACGGTGAAGCTGTAGGGGAAGACGCGGCCGTCGATCGCCTCGGTGCGGCCGTAGCCGGTGGTGACGAGCGGGATCTTGTCGGCGACCGACTTCTCGGTCAGCGCCTTGGAGATCGGGTCGCCGTGCGGCAGGAAGATCGGCACCGGCGAGCCGTCCTTGCCGGCCTTGACGCGCTCGTAGCACTCGACGCCCTTCTCGACCTCCCACTCCGTCTCGCACTCGTCCCAGAACAGCTTCACACCGTTGATGCCGCCCTCGACGTCGTTGATGTAGCGGAGGTAGTCGATGGTGCCGGCCCAGACCGGGATGCCGCTCGACGCGTAGGCGCCGACGCGGAAGGTCGCGAGCGGGAAGTACTGCTTCTGCTCGTCGGCCGAGGCGGCCGGGCCGAGCGCGGCGGTGGCGAGCGCGAACGCCGCGAGCGCGAGCGTCCTTGCTGCCTTGAAGGTTGGTTTCGACATGAAAACTTGGCTCCTGGCTTGAAGGGGGAGAAATCGTCGCGACGGGACCCGCCCCTACCGGGACCCGTCCATTTCGTCCGGACGCCGGTCAGCCCTTGAGCGGCCACTGCGACAGGCGTCGGCGGAATCGCGTGACGAGCGAGACGATGCCGCTCGGCTCCTTGATCAGGAGGAAGACGATCAGCGCGCCGAACAGGATCTTCTGGAGGTTTTCGAGCTGTCCGGCGTCGATCAGCCCGGACGGCAAGGTGCCGGCGAGGTTGCTGAGCAGGATCGGCAGCAGGATGACGAAGGCCGAGCCGACGAACGCGCCGGCGATCGAGCCCATGCCGCCGATGATGATGATGAAGAGCACCGTGAACGAGCGGTCGAGGTCGAACGACCGGCTGTCGACGGTGCCGAGATAGGCGAACGCCCACAGCGCCCCGGCGATGCCGATCACGAACGAGGAGATCGCGAAGGCCGCGAGCTTGTTGAAGGCGATCGGAATTCCCGCGACCGCGGCCGCGGTGTCCATGTCGCGGATCGCCATCCAGTTGCGCCCGACCTGGCTCGTGACGAGGTTCCACGCGACCCAGGTGAGCGCCACCACGCAGGTGAGCGTCAGCACGTAGCGCCCGAGCGGCGTCGACAGGTCGTAGCCGAGGAAGGCGAGCCGCGGCGCCGAGATCGAGCCGGAGGTCGTGTGGTTCGAGAACCAGCCGTACTGGTTGAAGAGCCACGGGAGGAAGAACTGCGCCGCGAGCGTCGAGGCGGTCAGGTAGAAGCCCTTGATCCGCAGGCTCGGCAGGCCGAACACCACCCCTGCGGCGGCGGCGAACAGGCCGCCGAGGACGAGGCTCACCGGCAGCGGCAGCTCGGGCACGCGCAGCAGCACGTTGTAGGTGGCGTAGGCGCCGACGGCCATGAACGCGCCGGTGCCGAGCGAGGCCTGCCCGGTGTATCCGGTCAGCAGATTGAGGCCGAGGCCGGCGAGCGCCATGATCAGGAACGGGATCAGGATGGCGTTGAACCAGTAGTCGTCGACGACGAGCCCGGCGACGTAGGCCGCCGCCACGGCGCCGACGACGAGCACGGGCGAGAGGCGATGGCGGCGCAGGACATGAAGGACCTCGGGCGGGGCCGAGGCCACCGCGGCGGTGCTGGCGGTCATGGCGTCAAACCCTCTCGATGGCCCGCTCGCCGAACAGGCCGGCCGGGCGGATGAGCAGGAACACGAGGGCGACGACGTAGGCGAACCAGGTCGAGACCGAGCCGCCGAGCAGGTCGCCGAGGTAGATCTCGGCGAGGCTTTCCGATGCCCCGATCAGCAGGCCGCCGACGATCGCGCCGCCGATCGAGGTGAAGCCGCCGATGATCAGGACCGGCAGCGCCTTCAGCACCACGAGGGTGAGCGAGAACTGCACGCCCTGGCGCGCGCCCCACAGAAGGCCCGCGACGAGGGCGACGAGCCCGGCGACGCCCCAGACGATCCGCCAGAGCACTGGCAGGCGGATGCCGATCGACTGGGCGGCGAGCGGGTCGTCGGCGATGGCGCGCAGCGAGATGCCGATCCGCGTGAAGTTGAAGAACAGCGACAGCGACACGACGAGCGTGCCGGCGGTCGCCGCCGCGACGAGATCGAACTGGCTGACGAGGATCGGCCCGATCTCGATCGGCAGGTCGTCGATGCCGAGGTTGAGCTCGTGGACGCTCGCCCCCATCAGGATCTGCGCCAGCCCTTCGATGACGAAGGAGAGCCCGAGGGTGGCCATGAACAGCGTCAGGTCGGACTGGTTGACCAGCGACCGGAGCACGAAGCGCTCGATGGCGATGGCGCCGACGACCATGATCGCGAGCGTCGTCACGAGCGCCGGCAAGAAGCCCCAGTCGGCCTCGCGCAGCGTCACGAAGGTGAGCGCGGCGAACAGGACCATCGAGCCCTGCGCGAAGTTGAAGACGCCGGAGGCCTTGTAGATCAGCACGAAGCCGATCGCGACGAGGGAGTACATCACCCCCGCCAGCAGGCCGCCGACCAGTGTTTCGATGAAGAAGCTCATGGATTCTGGCTCTCAGTGCCTGGTGCCGAGGTAGGCGGCGATGACGTCGGGGTTGCCGCGCACCTCGTCCGGCGTGCCGTCTCCGACCTTGCGGCCGTAGTCGAGGACGATGACGTGGTCGGACAGGCCCATGACGACGCCGATGTCGTGCTCGATCAGCACGATGGTGGTGCCGAGCTCGCGGTTGACGTCGAGCACGAAGCGGCTGATCTCACCCTTCTCGTCGTGGTTCATGCCGGCCATCGGCTCGTCGAGGAGCAGCAGCCGCGGCTCCGAGACGAGCGCGCGGGCGAGCTCGACGCGCTTCTGCAGGCCGTAGGGCAGTTGCCCGACGACGACGTCGCGGTGCGCCTCGATCTCCAGGAAGGCGATGACGTCCTCGGCGTGCGCCCGGAAGCGCCGCGTCTCCTCGCCGGCGCGGCCGACCCGGAAGGCGTGCTCGAGGAGGCTCGCGTGCGCCTTGCGCGTGAGCCCGGCGAGGACGTTGTCGAGCACGGTGAGCCGCTTGAAGAGGGCGTTGTTCTGGAACGTCCGGCCGATGCCGCGCCGGGCGGCGACGATCGGCTTCAGGCGCCGGAAGCGCTCGCCGGCGAAGACGATTTCGCCGGCTTCGGCGCGGTAGACGCCGTTGATGACGTTGAGGAGCGAGCTCTTGCCCGCCCCGTTCGGACCGATCAGGGCGCAGATCTCGCCCTCCGCGACGTCGAAGGACAGCCCGGTCAACGCCTTGATGCCTTTGAACGAAAGCGAGACGTCGCGGATGGAGAGGAGCGGCGCCGTCACGACGCCGGCCCCGCCGGAACGAGGGCGGCGATCCGCGCCGGCTCGCCCGCCGTGCGCGGCCCGCTGCGGACGCGCGACGGGCGGTGGCCGGAGAGCGGCACGCCGAGGCCGGCGAACAGCCGTGCGGTCTCGGCCGACGGCTCGCGGCGCGTCGCCGGGTGGGCCTCGACGCCGTCGAGGCGCGAGAGGCCGAGCTTCCTCCGGACGAGGCCGAGGGTCGCGATCGACCAGGGCGTGCGCGGATTGGAAAGGGCCTCGGCGACGAGGAGCCCGGTGAGCGAGGCCGGCTCCGGCAGCCGCTCGCGGATCGCCGCGGCGGCCGCCTCGATGCGGTCGACCGAGGCGATCCAGACCTCGGGCCGCGCCTCGGCGCGATCGCGGCCGGCCGCGGCGAGAAGCTCCGGCAGCGCGAACGGGCGGCCGTCATCGACCCAGCGGTCCAGGAGGAGATCGAGGCCCGCCACCCAGCCGGTGCTCTCCTCGACCCACGACGGGCGGGCGGACCGGCCGGCGGGGCCGAGGCGCAGGCAATCCTCCCAGCCGCGCGTCTCGCCCATGCTGCGCAGCGCCTCGATGGTGACGACGCCCGGTGCGGGCGCACGGCCGCCGGCGGTCGCATGATCGATGACGACCGGCTCCTGGCGCCCCCCTTCGGACGCGTCTCCCCAGGCCGCGACGGCCTCGCGACCCTGCGCGACGACTGCGGCGACCGACGGGTCGGCCAGCACGCGGGCGCGCTCGGCCGCCGACACCGTAGGCGGCACGGCACGGAGGCGGGCACCGGCCGCCAGCGCACCGGCGGCGACGAGGAACAGCCGCGCCGTGATCTCACCTTCGACGGCGACGGCCGCGCCGTCGGCCACACCGAGCCGGCGGAAGCCCGCCGCGAAGCGGTCGATCTCGCCGACGACGTCGCGCCAATGGCGGGTGACCCAGACGCCGCGGTGCTTGTGGACGAGGGCGATGGCGCCAGGCGCGCGGCCGGCGGTGGCGAGGAGGCGGTAGAGGAACGGGGCCTGCGGCCCTTCGGGCGAGCGAGCGGTCATGACGAACCTCAGACGGTTTCTGGAACGGGGAATTGGAGCGAGGGCACGGAGGGGCGGACGGCCTCGGCGCGCTTGACGGCCTCGATGTCGCGGAAGCGCGCGGCGGGGTGCGGCGCGGCGAGCCGCGGCCCGTCGCCGAACAGCTTCTCGCGCAGCGTTCCCGGCCGGTAGGCGGTCGGGTAGGCGCCGCGGCTCTGCAGCTCCGGAACGATGTAGCCGACGACGTCCTCGAAGCTCTCCGGCGTCACCGCGTAGGCGAGGTTGAAGCCGTCGACGTCGGTCTCCTCGACCCAATCCTGCAGGATGTCGGCGACCGTCGCGGGCGACCCGACGAACACCGGGCCGAGGCCGCCGATGCCGCCGAAGGTCGCGAGCTCCTCGATCGTCCAGGTCCGGTCGCCACCCGCCAGGTGCTCGACCATCGACTGGATGGCGTTGGTCTCGACGCGCTTGACCGGATCGCTCGGCGCGTACTGGCCGAAATCGATGCCGCTCCAGCCCGACATGAAGACGAGGGCGCCGTCGTAGGAGACGTAGGACTTGTAGGCCTCGAACTTCGCCTGCGCCTTGGCGTCGGTCTCGTCGGTGATGATCGTCACCAGCGTGTAGACGAGGATCTTGCGCGGATCGCGCCCGGCCCTGGCGGCGCGGGCCCGAATGTCGGCGACATAGGCCTTCAGCACCGACTTCGTGGGCGCGGCGACGAAGACGCATTCCGCGTGGCCGGCGGCGAAGTCCTTGCCCGCCCCCGAGGCACCGGCCTGGTAGAGCACGGGCGTGCGCTGCGGCGACGGCTCGCACAGGTGATATCCAGGAACATCGAAGTATTTCCCGCGGTGCCCGATCTCGTGCACCTTCTCCGGATACGCGAAGACGCGCCGGTCGCGGTCGCGCACCACGGCGCCGTCTTCCCAGCTTCCTTCGAGGAGCTTGTAGAGAACCTCGACGTACTCTGCCGCCACCTCGTAGCGGTTGTCGTGCCGGCGCAGCCCGCCCTCGCTGACGTTCTTCGCGCCGCTCTCCAGGTAGGAGGTGACGATGTTCCAGCCGACGCGGCCCTTGGTGTGGTGGTCGGCGGTCGAGAGGCGGCGGGCGAAGGTGTAGGGATGCTCGAAGGAGGTCGAGGCGGTGATGCCGATGCCGAGGTGCTCGGTCGCCAGCGCGATCGGGGCGGCGAGCTGCAGCGGATCGTTGACCGGGATCTGCGCGGCCTGGTGGATCGCGTGGTAGTTCGACCCCTTGTAGACGTCGTAGTAGCCGATCACGTCGGCGATGAAGATGCCGTCGAAGACGCCCTTCTCCAGCGTGCGCGCGAGGTCCTGCCAGTAATCGAGGTCCTTGTAGGCCGAGGAGCGGTCGCGCGGGTGCGCCCAGAGCCCCGGCGACTGGTGGCCGACGCAGTTCATCTCGAAGGCGTTGAAGTGGATCTGTCGGGTCATGTGAGCCTCTCGAAGGGCTGTCCAGCGGTGTCGGCACGCCTCGGCGCCGCCGGCCGCCACGACGGCGGCGCGACGGCGGCCGCGGGGCGCTAGTTCCAGGCGTGGCGCGGCGGCTTGACGCCGTTCAGCGCGTAGTTGCCGACGAGGTGGAACTTCCACCGCACGGGGTCGTGCAGCGTGTGGGTACGGGCATTGCGCCAATGGCGGTCGAGGTTGTGCTTGCCGAGGGTGGAGCGGGTGCCGGCGAGCTCGAACAGCTTGTTGGTGGCGAGGATGGCGATCTCGGTCGTCAGCACTTTCGCCTCGGCCACCACCACCGACGCCTCGGCGACGGTGTCCTCTGTCGGCGCCGCGATGGCGGCGTCGACGGCGAGCCCGGCCTTCTCGAGGATCGCCTCGGCGGCGTGCAGGCGGATCGCGAGGTCGCCGATCGCCGAGATCGTGAACGGATCCTGCCAGGCGTGGTCCTGGCCGCTGTCGATCCAGGGCCGCGACTGGGTGCGGACGAATTGCACCGTTTCGTCGAGCGCCGCCTTGGCGATGCCGGCGTCGACAGCCGCCTGGATGATCTGCGAGACCGGGCCGTTGGCGGTCGGCACGTCGAAGGCGAGGTGCGCCGCCACGACGCGGTGGGCCGGCACCTCGACACCCTCGATCAGCACGGTGCCGCTCGCCGTCGTGCGCTGCCCGAAGCCGGACCAGTTGTCGACGACGGTGAGCCCGGGGGTGCCGCGGTCGACGAAGGCGAGGTGCGCCCTGCCGTCCTCGTCGCTCGCCACCACCGGCACGACGTGGGCGAACAGCGCGCCGGTGGAATAGAACTTCTCGCCGTCGACGGCATAGCCCTCGCCGCGACGGCGGATCTTCGTCTCGAAGATGCCGGCGTGCTTGCTCTTCGCTTCCGAGAAGGCGTTGCCGAAGCGCTTGCCCTGCAGCGCGAGGCCGAACAGCTCGCGCTTCTGTTCTTCGCTCGCGGCGATGCGGACGAGATCGAGCACACCGAGATGGTTCTGCGGGATCTGGCCGATCGAGGGATCGGCGGCCGAGATCGTCTTGATCACCTCGGCGACCGTCACGTAGGAGACGCCGGCGCCGCCGAAGTCCTTCGGCACGGTGATCGCCCACAGGCCGCTCTTCGAGAACTCGTCGAGTTCGGCGACGGGCAGCCGCCGCTCGCGGTCGCGCTCGGCCGCCCCCTCGGCGAAGCGCGCCGCGAGGCCGCGGGCGACCGCCACGGCCTCGGCGTCCGTACGGATGCGGTGGGCCGTGGGGTTGAGGTCGAATTGCGGGGCGGCGCCGGCTTCGATGGCCGGCGTGGCGATGGCGAGCGTCATGATCAGTCTCGAGCTCCGTTTCAGACCGGCATCCGGCGGGGGCGTCGCCCGGGAGGGGGGAGCGCCTTCGCGCCGCGCGCCCGCGGGAGGTGCGGGGCGGCCGGTGTGACGAGAACAAGAGCAGCGGCCGTGCCAGTCGGATAAGTTATTGAAAGTATTTGATATTATTGGAGTCTGCCGACGTGGCGGGTGACGCCGAGCCAACAGCGCGGACCACCTGCTGGTGGCTCTCCATCAGGCGCCGCGCCGAGTTCCTCGTGGCGCGGCGGCGCCTTCCCGCTCCCGTTCGGGTAGGCCGGTCCTGGCGTGAGGAACAGGTCGAGGCTCGCGACCGACCGAGATTCAAGTCGTGGCGGGCCCGGCGTCGGAGCCGGCGATGCCGCGTGGCGTGGAGGCGCGGCTCCAGCACAATGCGCGATCGCCGAACGTCGACGTATCCGCGGCTGGGTGCGCTAGGTGCGGGGAGATCTGAAAGGGATTGGCGAGCGATCGGCGCGTGAAGGGCCGTCTCTCGCCACCCTGGGCCGCGACGACAGCCAGACGGCCAGCCCGTCATCTGGGGGGCGATCTACTCGGACGGACGGACGCCATCCGTCCGAGTCGGAGCGCCAGGGCTGCGGCCGGCCGGGTGCATCACCGGGCGGCCGGCTCCCGCTTTCCGCGGTCGTGAACTTCGGCGGCGGCCAGGATCGAGGCGGCGGCCAAAATCTCGGCGGCGACGGCGGCGGCATGGTCGGTGACCTGCGGCAGCCCCATCAGCTCGCCGAAGGTGCCGCGCGCCAGCGGGCCGGCGACGAGCAGGGTCTCGACCGGCCGGCCGGCCGCGTCGAGCGCGCGGCTGCGGCGGTCGCAGGCGATGCCGAGGCCGGTCGGATCGGCCGCGAGCAGGCCGGCCGCCGCGAGATCGGCGAGAAACGGCTGGGCGGCGAGCGCGGCGCCGTGCGCGGGGCCGGTCGCCAGCACCACCGCGTCGACGGCGAGAGTCTTCCGGCCGCCGCCGCGCGGCGCCAGCGCGACCTCGATCGGCGCCGCGTCGCCCACGCCGGCCGGCACGGCACTGGCGACCGAGGCGGCGGCGATCTCCAGGCGGCCCGCTTCGCGCAGGCGGCGGAGCAGGCGCTCGAGCTGCGGCGCGATGCGGAAGCGGTGCACGTCCCAATAGGGCCGCAGATGGCGGACGAGGCGGCGGCGCTCGGCGAGCGGCAGCGCGGCCCACACGGCGCCGCCCTGGGCGCGCACCGCGTCGATGACCGGTTGCCACGGCAGCCCGAGGTTGGCGGCGGCGGCGATCGTCCCGCGCACCTCGCGCAGGAGGCGGCGCGCCGTGCCGGAGGGCGCCGACGCGAAGTCGCCGAACGGCTCGACGGGGCGGTCGGCGTGGCCGCGCGGAAGCAGGCCGCGCCGCGAGATCGCGGTGACCGGCCCGACGTGGCCGCCCGCCTCGAGCGAAGCCACGATGTCGGCCATGGTGAGGCCGGTGCCGACGATCAGCACCCGGTCGCGCGGACGGATCGGCGCGAGCGCGTCGGGAACCGTGGCGTCGGCGACGAAGCGCGGATGGCCTTCGAGTCCTTCGAGGCCGCGCGGCACCGCTGGCGCCGGGTGGGTGGCGGCGAGGACGACGATGTCGGCGCCGACCACCGTGCCGTCGGCGCTCTCGACCGACCAGCCTCCGGCCGCCGCAGGCCGCACGGCGACGACGCGGGCGCGCACGTGGGCGATCCGGCCACTCGCCAAGAGCGGCGCGACGGAAGCGGCGACGTAGCGCCCGAACAGCGCGCGGCGCGGGAAGGCGCGCCCGTCGGAGAGGATCGCCTCGCGGTCATCGGCGAGCGCGTCGGTGTCGGCGATCCAGCGGGCGAAGTGGCCCTCGTCGTCGGGCAGGAGGCTCATCTTCGACGCCGGCACGTTGATGCGGTGCGTCGGGTCGTCGGTGCCGTAGGCGAGCCCGGCACCGAGTAGTGGACGCGGCTCGAACACCGTCACCGGCGCGACCACGGTCTCCGGCGAGCGGGCGAGATGGTAGGCGACGGCGGCGCCGGTGACGCCGCCGCCGACGACGGCGACGCGGAGCGGGCCGCCGCGCCGCGGCGCGGCCGCGCCCGCCCGGCCGTCGTCGCCGAGGACGACGGTGGCGCGGCCGAAGCCGGGCACCGGAATGGCCGGCGGGCGCGCCGGCGTCGCGGGCGATTCCCCGAGGCCGGGGGCGAAGCGCGGGTTCATCGCTGGCTAGCTCCAGGCGTGCAGGGGCGGGGCGACGCCGTTCAAGTAGTAGTTGCCGAGGATAGCGTACTTCCAACGCACCGGGTCGTGCAGGGTGTGGGTGCGGGCGTTGCGCCAGTGGCGGTCGAGATTGTGCTCGGCGAGCGTCGAGCGGGTGCCGGAGAGCTCGAACAGCTTGTTGGTGGCGGCGATGGCGATCTCGGTCGAGAGCACCTTCGCCTCGGCGGTGACGATCTGCGCCTCGGCGACCGTCGCCGCCGACGGCGCCGCGACCGCCCGGTCGACGGCGAGGCCGGCCTTCTCCATCAGCGCCTCGGCGGCGTGCAGGCGCAGCGTGAGGTCGCCGACCGCCTGGATCGTGTAGGGGTCCTGCCAGGCATGGTCGAGGCCGGAATCGATCCACGGCCGCGCCTTGGTGCGCACGAACGCGATGGTCTCGTCGATCGCCGCCTTGGCGATGCCGGTGTCGACGGCGACCTGGATGATCTGGAAGATCGCGCCGTCGGCAGTCGGCTTGTCGTAGCCCTTGTAGCCGGGCACCAGGTGGGTCTTCGGCACCCGCACCCGGTCGAGGACGACCGTGCCGCTCGAGGTGGTGCGCTGGCCGAAGCTCGACCAGTCGTCGATCACGGTGAGGCCCGGCGCGTCGCGCTCGGCGATCGCGTACCAGGCGCGGCCCTCGTCATCGAGGGCGACGATCGGCACCAGGTGGGCGAGGAGCGCGCCGGTCGAGTAGAACTTCCGACCGGTGACGACGACATGGTCGCCGGCGTCGACGAACCGCGTCTCGAAGTCGGCGGCGCGCTTCGAGCCGAACTCGGAGAAGGCGTTGCCGAAGCGTGCGCCCTTCAGCACCTCGCCGAACAACAGGCGCTGCTGCGCCTCGTCGGAGACCGTGCGGATCGCAGCGACGACGCCGAGGTGGTTCTGCGGGATCTGCCCGAGCGAGGGATCGGCGGCCGAGATGATCTCGATCACCTGGCACAGGGTGGCGTAGGAGAGCTCGGGGCCGCCGAAGCGCTTCGGCACGTTGATCGACCAGAGGCCGGACTGCGAGAAGGCGTCGAGCTCGGCGAGAGGCCGGCGGCGGGTGCGGTCGCGCTCGGAGGCGCCCTCGGCGAAGCGGGCGGCGAGCGCCCGGGCGACGGCGAGCGCCTCGGCGTCGTCCTTGACGACGTGGGCGGGCGCGGCCGGGCGGGGAACGCCGGGCACGCCCTCGGCGACGGGCTTGCCGTCGTTGGTGGCGGCGAGTGCGATGGTCATCGGAAATTCTCCCGTGGGTGATCAGTGGGCGTGCGGCGCCCCGGCCGCGAAGCCGAGCCGTGGCGGGCCGGCGGGCGCCGGCGCCTCGCCGAGGTAGAAGGCCTTGACGTCGTCGCGGGCGCGCAGATCGGCCGCCGCGCCTTCGAGCACCGCGCGGCCGTTCTCGATCACCGTCGCGCGGTCGGCGTAGGCGAGCGCGACGGTGGAGTTCTGCTCGGCGACGAGGATCGACAGCCCCTCCTCGGCGTTGAGCCGCTTCAATGCCCGGAAGATGTCGGCGACGATGAGCGGGGCGAGGCCCATCGACGGCTCGTCGAGGACGAGGAGGCGCGGCCGCGACATCAGCGCCCGGCCGATCGCCGTCATCTGCTGCTCGCCGCCGGAGGTGAGGCCGGCGAGCGCGCGCCGCTTGTCGCGCAGCCGCGGGAAGAGCCCGTAGACGCGTGCGAGGTCGGCGCGGATCTCGGCCGTGCCGGCGCTGCGGCCGAGACCGCCGGTGATGAGGTTCTCCTCCACCGTGAGCGCCCGGAAGCAGTGCCGCCCCTCGAGCACCTGGACGAGGCCGCGGCGGACGAGGTCGGCGGCGGTCGTGCGCGCGACGTCGATCCCCTCGAACCGGATCGAGCCGGCGGTGATCCGCCCGCGCTCGGCCGGCAGGAGGTTCGAGACCGCCTTCAGGGTGGTCGACTTGCCGGCGCCGTTGGCGCCGAGCAGCGCGACGACCTGACCGCGGCGGACCACGAGGTCGACCCCCTGGAGAGCGACGATCGAGCCGCCGTAGACGGCAGAGACGCCGTCGACGACGAGCTGGAAGTCATCCTGCAGCATGGCGTAGCCTCCTCGTGGCCGCGTAGGCGTGCGGCCGGGTAACGGGGCCGGCCGTGCCGGCCCCGGTGGTCGCCGTCAGTTCAGCTTGGCTTCCGCGGCGCAGTCGCGCGGGGTGATGCCGTGCTCGGCGGCGTAGGCGGCGGCCGATTTCTCGATGATCGGGCGGAGCAGCGCCCAGTCGGGCGCGATCCAGTCGGAGACGACCGTCCACTTGGCGCCGTCCCACTGCTGGAAGGTGACGAGCCCGTCGCCCTCGTGGTTCTCGCAGGTGACGTTGATCGAGTGGAACAGGTCCTTGGCGCCGAGGGCGGCGACGCGCGCCTGGTCGAGCGTCAGGTTCTCGAAGCCCCAGCGGACCTCGTCGCCGGTCAGCGTGCGGTGGCCGAACTTCTCCTGGGCGATGCGCACCGCCTCGACGTTCAAGATGCCGTTCACGATGCCGAGGTTGTGGTAGACGCTGCCGATACGCTTCTTGTCGTCGAGGTTGCCCTTGCCGGCGTCGTAGACCGTCTTCACGATCTCCTGCAGCACCGGATATTCGGCGCCCGACGTCTGCGTGGTGATCGCGATGTAGCCCTTCGCCGCGTCTCCCGCCGGGATCACGTCCTCCTCGGAGTTCGACCAGACGTTGCCGATGATGCGGTCGGCCGGGAAGCCGGTCTTCTGCGCCGTCTTCAGGGCGACCGGGTTCATCACACCCCAGCCGCGCAGCACCACGTAGTCCGGCTTGGCGCGGCGGATGGCGAGCCATTGCGACTGCTGCTCGTTGCCGGGGTGCGGCACCTCGATCTGCTGCACGGCGAAGCCGTACTTCTCGGCGAGCAGCTCATAGATCGGGATCGTCTCCTTGCCGTAGGGCGAGCCGTGGTAGAGCACGACGATCGTCTTGCCCTTCAGCCCCTCGAGGCCGCCCTCGCGCGAGGCGAGGTAGTTGATGATGCCGGAGGTCTCGCTGTAGGGGTTCAAGAGCAGCGGGAAGACGTAGGGGAACACCCGGCCGTCGGTCGAATCCGTGCGGCCGTGGTTGACGGTGATGAGCGGCACCTGGTCGGCGGTGACGCGGTCGATCATCGCATAGGCGATGCCGACCGAGAGCGGGTTCCAGGCCGCCGGCGGCGGCTGGTGCCCCTTCTGCCGCTCGTAGCATTCGACGCCGCGCTCGACCTCGTACTGGGTCTCGCACTCGTCCCAGGTGAGGGTCACGCCGTTGACGCCGCCGTCACGGGTGTTGATCAGGTTCATGTAGTCGATGAAACCGCCGAAGAACCCGGTGCCACCGGCGGCATAGGGGCCGACCCGGTAGCTCTGCAGCGGGAAATACTGCTCGTCGGCGAGCGCCGGCGAGAAGGCGAGCGCGGTCGCCACCGCCGAGGACAGGGCGATCGCACGGAGTTTCTTGTGGAACGACATGGGGAATCCGTCCGTTGTTGCGGTCGTGAGGGAGGAAGGGACGCTAGACGAGCGCTGCGACGCGGCGCTTGAGGCGATCCCAGAGGGCGACGAGGCCGTCGGGCTCGGCGATCAGGAAGACGATGATGAGGACCCCGAGGACGATGCGCTGGCTCATGTCGAGCACGCCGGAGTCGAACATTCCGCCGAGCACAGCATTGCCGAGGCGGGAGAGCAGCATCGGGAAGACGACGATGAGGGCCGCGCCGAAGAAGGCGCCGCGGATCGAGGTGAGCCCGCCGATGATGATGATGAAGAGGATTTGGAACGAGCGGTCGAGGTTGAAGCCGGCCGGCTCGACGGTCCGGAGGTAGGCGAACGCCCACAGGACGCCGGCGACGCCGATGATGAAGGAGGAGACGGCGAAGGCGAGGAGCTTGGTGCGCAGCACCGGCACCCCGATCACCCGCGCCGCCGTCTCGTTGTCGCGCACGGCGATGAAGTTCTTGCCGGTCTGCGAGTTGACCAGGCGGACGGCGAAGGCGGTCAGCGCCACGACCACCGTGAGCGCGAACAGATATCGCCCGACCGGACCGTCGAAGGCGATGCCGGCGACCGTGAGCGGCGGCGCGCTGATGACGCCCGACGGGCTGTCGTTCGAGAACCAGGAGAACTTGGTCAGCGCCCACTGCACGAAGAACTGCGCCGCGAGCGTGGAGACGGCGAGGTAGAAGCCGCGCAGCCTGAGGCTCGGCAGCCCGAACACCAGCCCGACGGCGGCGCTCGCGAGCCCGGCGAAGAGCATCGAGACGAGGAGCGGCAGCCCTTCGACGCGCAGATTGAAGTTGTAGGCGGCGAAGGCGCCGACGGCCATGAAGGCGGCGCTGCCGAGCGAGAGCTGGCCCGCGTAGCCGGTGAGCAGGTTGAGCCCGAGGCCGGCGAGCGCGAGCGCCAGGAACGGCGTCAGCATCGCCTCGAACAGGTAGCTCGTGCCGACGAACGGGATGACGCCATAGGCGATGACGAGGATCGCGACGGGCCCGAGATAAACCGGCAGCGCGAGGCCGCGCGGGCGGGAGAGGGTCAGCGTCGACATCGCCGTCACGCCCTTTCGACGAGCTTCTGGCCGAACAGCCCGGAGGGCCGCACGAGCAGGAAGGCGAGCGCCACCACGTAGGCGAACCAGCCTTCGATGCCGCCGCCGACGAAGGGCCCGATGTAGACCTCGGCGAGCTTCTCGGAGGCGCCGACGAGGAGGCCGCCGACGATCGCCCCGAGGATCGAGTCGAAACCGCCGAGGACGAGCACCGGCAGGGCCTTGAGGACGACGAGCGATAGCGAGAACTGCACCCCGAGGCGGGCGCCCCACAGGAGGCCGGCGACGAGGGCGATGAAGCCGGCCGCCGTCCATACGACGCCCCAGATGCGCGGCAGCCGGAGCCCGACGGCGAGCGCCGCGAACTGGTCGTCGGCGACGGCGCGGAACGACAGGCCGATGCGGGTGAAGCGGAAGAAGGCGGTGAGCCCGGCGACCATCGCCGCGGCGACGCCGGCGGCGAACAGGTCGAAGGTCGAGATGAACACCCCCGAGATCTCGAGCGGCGTGTCGTCGATGCCGAGGTCGAGGCCGTGCACCTGGGTGCCCCAGAGGAGCTGGGCGGCGCCCTCGATGACGTAGGAGAGGCCGAGGGTGGCCATGAACAGGGTGATCGGCGGCTTGTTGACGAGCGGCCGGAGCACCGCGCGCTCGATGGCGAAGCCGAGCACCGCCATCACGGCGAGCGTGGCCGCGAACGCCGCGACGAAGGGCACGCCGTGCTCGAGCATGCTGACGAAGGTCAGCGCCGCGAAGAGAAGCATCGCTCCCTGCGCGAAGTTGAGGACGCCCGAGGTCTTGTAGATCAGCACGAAGCCGATCGCGACGAGCGAGTACATCACTCCCGAAAGCAGCCCGCCGACCAGCACCTCGGTGAAGAACGCGAAATCATCGCCGAACATCAGATGCCCTCGCCGGGATCGACGTCGTGGGCGACGCCGAGATAGGCGTCGATGACGGTTTGGTCGGCGCGCACCTCGGCCGGTGTCCCGTCGGCGATCTTGCGACCGTAGTCGAGCACGGCGACCCGATCAGAGAGGCCCATGACGACGCCGATGTCGTGCTCGATCAGCACCACGGTGGTGCCGAACTCGTCGCGCGCGGCGCGCACGAAGCCGCTCATCTCCTGCTTCTCGGTCGCCGTCATGCCGGCCATCGGCTCGTCGAGCAGCAGCAGCTGCGGCCGCGCGACGAGCGCACGGGCGAGCTCGACGCGCTTCTGCAACCCATAGGGCAGCGTGGCGACGAGCCGGTCGCGCACGGCGCGCAGGTCGAGGAAGGCGATGATGGCGTCGGCGCGGCCGCGGGCGTCGCGCGCCTCGGCACCGGCCCGGCCGAAGCCGACGATCTGCTCGAGGAAGCCGGCCTTGACCGTGGCGACGCGGCCGGTCGCCACGTTGTCGAGGACGGAGAGGCCCTTGAACAGCGCGAGGTTCTGGAAGGTGCGGGCGACGCCGAGGCGCGCCAGGCGGTCGGTCGGCACCTGGGCGAAGGTCTCGGCGCCGATCCGCACGCGGCCGCGGTCGGGGCGGTAGAGGCCGCTGATGACGTTGATGAGCGAGCTCTTGCCGGCGCCGTTCGGGCCGATGACGGCGCGGATCTCGCCGGCGCCGACGGTGAGGTCGACGTCGGTGAGCGCGGTGACGCCGCCGAAGGTGAGCGTGACGCCGTCGAGGGCGAGGATCGGCTGGCCGTCGGCGACCACGGCCCGGGCGGGGGCGGAGACCCGCGCCGGCCAGGCGGGGATCGGGTCGGAGGCGCGCGGCATCTCCAGCGCGGCGATCTGCAGCATGGTCGTGTCCTCGTCGATCGAAGCGCGGGAGGAAGCACGGCACCCGGCACGACGGCCGGGCGCCGCGGCGTGACGGTGCTATTCGGCGGCGACGGCGGTCCGTTCCGCCGCCTCGAGCTCGCGCACCAGCGGCAGCACACGCTCGCCGAAGAAGGCGACCTCCTCCTGGAAGTGCAGGAAGCCGGCGAGCACGAGGTTCACCCCGAGCCGCTTCAGCTCGACGATGCGCTCGGCGATCTGCTCGGGCGTGCCGATGAGGTTGGTGCGGAAGCCGTCGTTGTACTGGACGAGATCGGCGAAGCTCGAGTCCTGCCACATGCCCTTCTTGTCGGGCGCGGCCTGGCCGGCCTGCTTCACCGCGTTGCCGAAGGCGTTGACCGCCTCGGCGTCGGCGCCTTCGACGATGGCGCGCAGCTCGGCGCGCGCCTCCGCCTCGGTCTCGCGGGCGATGACGAAGGCGTTGACGCCGAACTTCACCGTGCGGCCGTGGCGGGCGGCGATCGCCGTGACGTCGTCGATCTGCTCCTTGATGCCGGCCGGGGTGTTGCCGTTCATGAAGTACCAGTCGGAGACGGCGCCGGCGTTCTCGCGCGCGGCGCGCGAGTTGCCGCCCTGGAAGATCTCCGGATGCGGCTTCTGCAGCGGCTTCGGCTTCAGGGTGAAGTCCTTGGCGCTGTAGAAGTGGCCCTTGTAGTTGAAGTCGTCCTCGGTCCAGATGCCCTTGATCACCTCGATGAACTCGCGCGAGCGGCGATAGCGCTCGTCGTGCTCGAGCCAGGGCAGGCCGAGCGCCTCGAACTCGCCGGCGAACCAGCCGCTGACGATGTTGACCGCCCAGCGGCCGTCGAAGATCTGGTCGCAGGTGGCGCCGAGCTTGGCGATGACGTGCGGGTGCCACGGCCCCGGCAGGATCGCCGCGATGACCTTGAGCTTCGTGGTGTGGGCGAGCAGCGCGGCCGAGAAGGTGGTCGACTCGTGCTGGTATTCGGCACCGTAGCTGCCGATGAAGCGGATCTGCGACAGCGCGTATTCGAAGCCCGCCTTCTCGGCGATCTGCGCGAGCTTGACGTTGTAGTCGAGCCCCCAGTCGGTGCGCTGCGGCACCTTGGAGACGACGAGGCCGCCCGAGACGTTGGGCACCCAGTAGGCGAACTTCACGGCGTCGGAGGCCGAGGGGATCGAAGTCATCGTGCGGTACCTCGGGATTGTGAGAGGCGGGATCAGGCGGAGAGGGCGGCCGGCAGCCGGGCGGCGCGCGCCGCCGGGCCGAAGGCGAGATGCGGACCGGCGTCGATGAGGCTCGCCGCCTCGTCGGCGACCCGGCCGATGCGGTCGACGACCACCGGGCTGACGATCCGGTAGTCCTGGAAGTCGGCCTCGGTGGCGTAGACGGCGGTCGGCAGCGTCAGCGCGTTGAGGAAGCCGAACAGCGGCCGCAACTGGTGCTCGGTGACGAGGCCATGCAGCAGGCTGCCGCCGGTCGCCGTCAGCACCACCGGCTTGCCGGAGAGGGCGTCGTATCGGATGAGATCGAACAGGTGCTTGACGGCACCGGTGTAGGAGGCGCGGTAGACCGGGCTGCCGACGACCAGGAGGTCCGCCGACTCGACCAGGCGGATGATCGCCCTCCCTTCCTCGCCGAGCTTGTCCGGCGTCAGCGCGGAGAAGAGGTGCGGCGCGACATCGACCAGTTCCAGCAGCCGAATGTCGGCGCCGGTGCGCTCCTCGATGGCCGCGAGCACCGTGCGGACGAGCGCGGTGGTACGGGAAGGGCGCGTGACGCTGCCGGAGATTCCGACGATCGACAGCTGAGCCATGGGGGTGATCTCCGGTGGACGGGGCGGGCCGCGGCACGGCGTTCGGGCCGCGGCATCGACTGGACCATATCTTAAAGACGACAAATACGACAAACAAAGTCGTCTATTGACGCGACCGCGCTCTGCGGAGAAAACTGGACCCAGCACGCCGATCTGACGGGAACGAACTTGCCCGCGCGCGGCTCCCGAAGCGGCCGCGATCGTCGACCACCGACGCGAGGGAGACGGCATGGCGACGACGGGAGGCGAATCGACCGCCGCGGCGCGGCCCGGCGAGGCGCTCGACGCCTACGCCGCCTTCGTCGCCGAGCGGGCGCACGGGCTCGTCCTCGACGAAGCGCTGCCGCGCGGCCGGACGGTGTCTCTGCCGATGATGGACGCGACTGACGACGTGCCGCTCGACCTCGACGCCCACGTCGGGCGGCGGCGGGCGGTGCTGATCTTCTATCCGGGTGGATGGTGCGCCGGATCGCGCGCCGCGCTCGCCGCCTTCGAGATGGCGCGGCCGGCGTTCGAGCGGCGGGAGACGGTGCTCGTGGCGGTGACGCCGGAGCTGCCGCGACGCGCCGGCGAGACGGCGCGCGCGATCGGCATCGGCTTCTCGATCGCGATCGACCACCGCTGCCGCTTCGCCAAGTCGCTCGGTCTCGCCTTCAAGCTGCCCGTGGCGTTGCGCCGTGCGGTGCGCGATGACGGACTGCGGCTGAAGCCGTGGAACGGCGAAGGCAGCTACGACCTGCCGATGCCGGTCGCACTGCTCCTCGACCGCCGCCGCCGTGTGCGCTGGCACGCGGCGGGGCTTACCCCGGCCGGCCTCGAGCCCGCCGCGGCGCTCGCCGCGGCGGCGGCGATGCCGCCAGCGGACTGACGGCATCGCTTGCTTCCCAGAGGGGAGAAGGTCAGGCGGCCAGGCGGGGAGGCCGGCGGCGGCGCACGAGCCGGCGTGCGGCCGCCTCGGCGGCGGCTGCGTTCGGGAAGGTGACGCCGTCGAGCGCCGTGAAGGCGCGGCCGACGGCATGGAAGACGAAGGCTCCGCCGGAGCGGATGACGAGCCCTGCGGCGTCGTCTTCGATCTCGACCACGTAGGCGTTGAACATCGAAGGCACTCCTGGTGCGGCCGAGGGCGCGAACGGGCGGGCGCCGCGCGGACGCACCGAGCCGCCGCGTGCCCGGGCGGGCCGCTTGCGAGACGGATGATGAAACGTCGGCGGGCGGCGTGCGTTCCGGCGCGCCGCACGATCAGGCGTGCGCGTCGCGACACGGCCCGGCCGGAGCGCCCGTCGTCGCCTGCTGGGCGGCGTTGCGGCGGCGGCGCGGAATGACGCCGAGGTGGGCGAGATGGGTGCGGAAGGCGTTGCGGCTGATGCCGAGCCGCTCGGCGGCGCGCACCTGGTTGGCCTGGGAGAGATCGAAGGCCGCCCGGACGAGCAGCCGCGTCATTCGGTCGAACAGCTCGGCCTCGCCGTCGACGAGGTAGCGCTCGAGGATCGGCCGCAGCTCCTCCTCGAGGCCGACCGGCCCGGCGGCCGGCCGCGGCGCGCGCGACAGGCGCAGGTCGCCGGCCTCGATGCGCGCGCCGCGGGTAAGCAGCACGGCGTTGTGGACGACGTTCTCGAGCTCGCGGATGTTGCCCGGCCAACCGTAGCCCAAGAGCGCGTCCAGCCCGGAGGGGGCGAACTCGAGCTCCGGCCTGCCGAGCCGTCGGCGATGCAGCTCGAGGAAGTGCTCGGCGAGCGGCGGGATGTCGCCCGGCCGGGCGCGCAGCGGCGGCAGCGCCACGGTGGCGACGTTGAGGCGGAACAAGAGATCCTCGCGGAAGCGGCCGCTCGCCACCGCACCGTCGAGGTCGACGTTGGTGGCGGCGAGCACCCGGACGTCGACCGGGATCGCGGTGCGCGAGCCGAGGCGCACCACCTCGCGCTCCTGCAGCACGCGCAGGAGCTTGACCTGCAGCGCGAGCGGCAGGTCGCCGACCTCGTCGAGCAGCAGCGTGCCGCCGTTCGCCGCCTCGAACCAGCCGACCTGGGTGCGCAGCGCGCCGGTGAAGGCGCCCTTCTCGTGGCCGAACAGCTCCGCCTCGACGAGGCCGTCGGAGAGCGCGCCGCAGTTGACCGCGACGAACGGGCCGCCGCGTCGCGCGGAGAGGGCGTGGATGTGGCGGGCGACGAGCTCCTTGCCGGTGCCGGTGTCGCCGACGATCAGCACGCTCGCCTCGCTCGGGGCGATGCGGGCGAGGTCGGCCTCGAGGCGGCGCGACGCCGGATCCTCGAAGACCATGGCGGTGGCGCGCACCGTGAGCGGCACCGCCCGGCCGCCGGCGGCGTCGAGCGAGAGCACCCGGCGGGTGGCCGGGGCCGGGACATCCGCGTGCAGGTAGGATGCGGTCCGCATGGTTCCCTCGCTTAAGGCGATAAACTTGATTCAGATTATCGTCTTAATGTTCAGGCGACCAGTGGCAGAATGCTGCGATTGCGAAGGGAGGGGAAAATTCTCCCCCCGGGCGGCGGCTGGGGAGACGTTCGATCCCGGATCGCCGCCCCCCACTCCCGCCCTGCCCACGACTCAGACCGCGTCGAGGATGCGGGCGCGCAGCCGCGCGAGGGCGGCGTCGCCATCGCGCCGCGGCCGCGGCACCGCGACCGGCGCATCGAGTGCGACGCGGCCCTCGCGCAGGACGACCACCCGGTCGGCGAGCATCACCGCCTCGGCGACGTCGTGGGTGATGAGCACCGCGGTGAAGCCGCGCTCGCGCCAGATGCGCTCGAGCAGGCGATGCATGCCGGTGCGTGTCAGGGCGTCGAGCGCGCCGAACGGCTCGTCGAGCAGCAGCACGCCGGGGCTGTCGACGAGGGCGCGGGCGAGCGCGACACGCTGCCGCTGGCCACCGGAGAGCACCGACGGCCAGTCGCCGGCGCGGTCGGCGAGGCCGACGTCGGCGAGCGCGGCGATCGCCGTCTCGCGCCAGCCCGGCCGGCGGACGAGGCAGACGTTGGCGAGCACCGTCTGCCACGGCAGCAGCCGCGCGTCCTGGAACATCAGTCGGACCGCCGGCTGGAGCCCGCGCACCGCGCCCTCGCCGACGAGGATGCGGCCGCCGTTCGGCCGGTCGAGCCCCGAGACGAGGCGCATCAGCGTCGACTTGCCGCCGCCGGAGCGGCCGACGACGGCGACGAACTCGCCGGCGGCGACGTCGAGGTCGAGCCCGTCGAGCACGGTGCGCTCGCCGAAGCGCTTGCCGACGCCCTCGAGGCGGAGCGGCAGGCCGCTCGGCGGCGGCGCGCCGTCGAGTGCGCGGCGGAAGGCCGGCGCCAGGACCGGCCGCTCGGCGAGGCCGCCGGCCGTCGCGTCGACCCAGGCGAAGGGAAGCGTGTCGATCATGGCCCGACGGGCTCCTCTCTCGGTGCGGACTGGAACGCGGGGTGCCAGGCGAGGGCGCGCCGCTCGATCATCCGCGTCGCCGTGTCGGCGGCCTTGCCGAGGAGGGCGTAGACGAGGATGCCGAGCAGCACGACGTCGGTCTGCAGGAACTCGCGGGCGTTCATCGTCATGTAGCCGATGCCCGACGACGCGGAGATCGTCTCGGCGACGATCAGCGTCAGCCACATGATGCCGAGGGCGTAGCGCAGCCCGACCAGCACCGACGGCAGCGCCCCCGGCAGGATCACCCGGAGGAACAGGCCGACCGGGCCGAGGCCGTAGACCCGCGCCATCTCGACGAGGCCGCGGTCGATGGTGCGGATGCCGTGGAAGGTGTTGAGGTAGATCGGGAACATCACGCCGATGGTGACGAGGAAGATCTTCGCCTCCTCGTCGATGCCGAACCACAGGATGACAAGCGGGATGATGGCGAGATGCGGCACGTTGCGCAGCATCTGCATCGAGGAATCGAGCGCCGTCTCGGCCGGGCGCCAGAGGCCGTTGACGACGCCGAGCACGAAGCCGATGGCGCCGCCGAGGACGAGGCCCTCGAGCGCCCGACGGGTCGAGACCAGCGTGTGCTCGACGAGGGTGCCGTCGAGGAGGCTCGTCCAGAAGGCGAGCGCCACCGCGCTCGGCGCGGGGAGTACCCGCGCCGAGACGAGGCCGGTCCGCGCCGCGACCTCCCAGGCGACGACGAGGCCGACCGGCAGGAGCCAGCCGGCGGCGCCGTCGACGAGCCGCCGCAGCGCGGGCGGCACGCTCACGACTGCGCCGCCCGCTGCTCGACCGGCCGGAAGGTGTTGGCGATGGTCTCGCCGAACGGGCCGGTGTTGACCGCCTGGCGGCCGCGGTCGGTCTTCGTCGAGAGCGGCAGCAGCGGCAGCACGAGCTCGCCGAACCGCCACGCCTCCTCGAGGTGCGGGTAGCCCGACAGGATGAAGCTGTCGATGCCGAGCGCCGCGTATTCTCGCATCCGCGCCGCCACCGTCTCCGGATCGCCGACGAGCGCCGTGCCGGCGCCGCCACGCACCAGGCCGACGCCGGCCCAGAGGTTGGGGCTGACCTCGAGCCGGTCGCGCCGGCCGCCGTGCAGCGAGGACATCCGCCGCTGACCCTCGGAATCCATCCGCGCGAACACCGTCTGCGCCGCGGCGATGGTGTCGTCGTCGAGGTAGCGGATGAGGTCGTCGGCGGCCGCCCACGCCTCCTTGGCGGTCTCGCGCACGATGACGTGCAGGCGGATGCCGAAGGTCACCGTCCGCCCGCGCGCCGCCGCGAGCGCCTTCACCGCGGCGATCTTGGCGCCGACAGCGGCCGGCGGCTCGCCCCAGGTGAGGTACTTGTCGACGTGCTCGGCCGCGACCGCGTTCGCCGCCTCCGACGAGCCGCCGAAGAACAGCGGCGGATAGGGCTGCTGCACTGGCGGGAACAGCAGCCGGCCGTCCTCGATGCGGATGTGCTCGCCGGCGTAGTCCACCGTCTCGCCGCGCAGGAGGGCGCGGTAGACCTCCAGGAACTCATTGGTGATGGCGTAGCGCTCGGCGTGCGACAGGAAGATGCCGTCGCCCTTGTTCTCCTGCGGATCGCCGCCGGTGACGATGTTGACGAGGAGCCGCCCGCCGGAGAGCCGGTCGAGGGTCGAGGTCATCCGCGCGGCGACGGTCGGCGACATCAGGCCGGGGCGGACGGCGACGAGGAAGCGCAGCCGCTCGGTCAGGGGCGCGAGCGCCGAGGCGACGATCCAGGAATCCTCGCACGACCGGCCGGTCGGCAGCAGCACGCCGTAGTAGCCGAGCCCGTCCGCCGCCTGGGCGACCTGCTTCATGTAGGCGAGGTCGACCGGCCGGCCGCCGATCGGCGTGCCGAGGTAGCGGCCGTCGCCGTGCGTCGGCATGAACCAGAGAACGTTGAGCTTGTCGTTCGATCGAGGGGTGGTCACGAGCCGGTCCTCCGGACTGCATCGGCGATGACGATCGGCTTCGGGAGGAGGCCGAGCGCGTGGAAGGTGTCGGCGATCGACTGCTGCTCGGCGACGACGTCGCCGTCGAGCGGCTTCACGCCGTAGCTCTGGCGCTCGAGCGCGATCTCGAGCACCGGCGCCGGAATGCCGACCGACGGGGCCAGCTCCTTCGCGGCGGCGGCCGGGTTGGCCTTGGTCCACACGTCGATCTCGGCGAGCGCCGCGATCACCGCGTCGACGACCGCCGGGTTCGCGTCCACGAACGGCTTGGCGCCGAGATAGAACTGGTGGTTGGAGACGATGCCCTCGCCGTTCGCCAGCGTGCGGGCGCCGGTCGCGACCTCCGCCGCCGCCTGGAACGGGTCCCAGATCGCCCAGGCGTCGACCGCGCCGCGCTCGAAGGCGGCGCGCGCGTCGGCCGGCGGCAGGAACTTCGGGGTGATCTCGGCGTAGGGCACGCCGGCTTTCTCGAGCGCCTTGACCAGCAGGTAGTGGACGTTCGAGCCCTTGTTGAGCGCCACCGTCTTGCCCTTGAGGTCGGCGACGGTGCGGAGCGGGCTGTCCTTCGGAACGAGGATCGCCTCGCCGCGCGGTGCCGGCGGCTCGTGCGCGACGTAGACGAGCGGCGCACCGGCGGCCTGGGCGAAGATCGGCGGCGCTTCGCCGGTGGAGCCGAAGTCGACGGCGCCGACGTTGAGCGCCTCGAGCAGCTGCGGCCCGGCCGGGAACTCGGTCCACTTCACCGAGACGCCGAGCGGCGCGAGCTTCTCCTCGAGCAGGCCCTTGCCCTTGAGCAGCACCAGTGTGCCGTACTTCTGGTAGCCGATGCGGATGGTGTCGTCGGCGGCGCCAGCGGCGCCGATCGCCGCCGCCGTGGCCAGCGCCGCCGCCAGCGCCCCGGCGATGAGCCGTGCGAATGGTCGTGACATGAGAGTTCCCTTCGTGGCGTCCGCGATCGCCGCGGACCGTCGCGCTCCGGAAGCGCACACGGCGTGCCAGAAGGTCAGGTCAATGAAATCAACGTGCTGGCCCGGATGACCGGAAGCCGTTTGCTGCCGATGCAGCAGGGCGCCGGCGGAACTGTCGCCGATCCTGCAGAGCGCCGGCAGGTCCGAGCCGGCCGGGCAGGGAGCACGCGGGCGCGGACAATGCCGATGCCGTCGACGTCACCGGCTCGACATCGGCGCCCGTGCCGTGCCGAGATCGATCTCATGCGGGTAGTCCAGTCGAACCTGTCGTCGACGATTGGACGCCTGCCGTCCCATGCCGAACCACTGGAGATTTCGATTGCTGAACAACGGCGGCGGCGTGCCGAGCATCCAACCATGGGAAGAACGCCCTAAAGCTTCCCGTGTGCTTCCCAATAGCGATTTCTGGGAAGCAGGCTGCGACCGCCATCAATCTAATGCGTTGAAATAATTTGGCGCGCCCGGAACGATTCGAACGTCCGACCCCCAGATTCGTAGTCTGGTGCTCTATCCAGCTGAGCTACGGGCGCCTGGCGGTGCCGCCCGAAGGGGGCGGCGCCGCAGCGGCCTCCGAATAGCCGGATCGGCCGGGCATTTCAAGCGTCATCCGAACGTCGCGTGCGCGCCTGCCGCGGCAATTCGTGTCACGTCCGGCCGGAAGGCCGGGTTTCCCCGGCGCCTCGGCCGCGGGCGTCGCCCGCCGTCGGGCCCCGCCCGCCCGCCGCGCGCTCAGATGTCGAGGTCGCGGGCGAAGCGGGCGCGTTCCTGGATGAAGCGGAAGCGCGCCTCGGGGCTCGTGCCCATCAGCCGGTCGACCGAATCGGCGGTCGCCGCGGCGTCGCCCTCCTCGACGACGACGCGCAGCAGGGTGCGCGAGGCCCGGCTCATCGTCGTCTCGCGCAGCTGCCCGGGCAGCATCTCGCCGAGGCCCTTGAAGCGGCCGACGTCGACCTTGCCGCGCTTGTCGAAGGCGGTGGCGAGCAGGCGCTCGCGCTCCTCGTCGTCGCGGGCGTAGAGCGTCTTGGCGCCCTGGGTCAGCCGGTAGAGCGGCGGCACGGCGAGGAACAGGTGGCCGCCGCGCACGAGCTCCGGCATCTCGCTGTAGAAGTAGGTGACGAGGAGGGCGGCGATGTGGGCGCCGTCGACGTCGGCGTCGGTCATCACGATGACGCGCTCGTAGCGCAGGTCCGCCTCGCGGTAGCGGCCGCGAGTGCCGCAGCCGAGCGCGGTGGCGAGGTCGGCGAGCTGCTGGTTCTGGCCGAGCTTGTCGCGCCCGGCGCTCACCACGTTGAGGATCTTGCCCCTGAGCGGCAGCACCGCCTGGGTCGCCCGGTCGCGCGCCTGCTTGGCCGAGCCGCCGGCCGAATCGCCCTCGACGATGAAGATCTCGGTGCCGGCGGCGGCGTTGGTCGTGCAGTCGGAGAGCTTGCCCGGCAGGCGCAGGCGCCGCGTCGGGCTGCGCCGCGCCACCTCCTTCTCCTGGCGGCGGCGCAGCCGCTCCTCGGCGCGCTCGACGATGCGCTCCATCAGCGCCGTCGCCCGCGCCGGGTCCTCGACCAGCCAGTGGTCGAACGGGTCGCGCACCGCCTGCTCGACGACGCGCGCCGCGTCGGCCGTCGCCAGCCGCTCCTTGGTCTGGCCGACGAACTCCGGCTCGCGCACGAACACCGAGAGGAGCGCGGCGGCGGCGCCGGCCACGTCGTCGGCGGTGATCTGCTGCACGCGCTTGTTGCCGGTGCGCTCGCCGTGGGTGCGCAGCCCCTTCAGGAGGGCGGTGCGGAGGCCCTGCTCGTGGGTGCCGCCCTCCGGCGTCGGGATGGTGTTGCAGTAGGACTGGACGAAGCCGTCCTCCTCGACGAAGGCGACCGCCCACTCGACGGCGCCGTTGCGCCCGGCGGCGCCGGCGCGGCCGGAGAAGCGCCCGTCGACCAGCCGGTCGGCGCCCGTGAGGCGCTCCTCGAGATAGTCGGAGAGGCCGCCGGGGAAGCGGAACGTCGCCTCGGTCGGCACCGCGCCGCCGGCGTCGACGAGTTCGGCCGCGCAGCTCCAGCGGATCTCCACCCCGGCGAACAGGTAGGCCTTGGCGCGCGCCATGGCGAACAGGCGGGCCGGCGAGAAGCGCGCCGCCGGGCCGAAGATCTCCGGGTCGGGGTGGAAGCGCACGGTGGTGCCGCGGCGGTTCATCACCTCGCCGGCGTCGGCGAGCGGGCCGAGCGGGCGCCCGCGCGAGAACGACTGCACGTGGCGGCGGCGGTTGCGGATCACCTCGACATCGAGCCGGTCGGAGAGGGCGTTGACCACCGAGACGCCGACGCCGTGCAGGCCGCCCGAGGTCTCGTAGACCTTGGAATCGAACTTTCCGCCGGCGTGCAGCGTGGTCATGATGACCTCGAGCGCCGACTTGTCGGGAAAGCGCGGGTGCGGGTCGACCGGGATGCCGCGGCCGTTGTCGGCCACCGAGAGCACGCCGTCGCCGTCGAGCGCCACGTCGATCCACGTCGCGTGCCCGGCCACCGCCTCGTCCATGGCGTTGTCCATCACCTCGGAGAAGAGGTGGTGCAGGGCGCGCGCGTCGGTGCCGCCGATGTACATGCCGGGGCGCCGGCGCACCGGCTCGAGGCCTTCGAGCACCTCGATGTCGGCGGCGGTGTAGGAGGCCTCGGCCGGCGCGGCGGGGCGGCCGTCGCGCACCGCGCGCGGCTTGGCGGCGGCCGGGCGCTGCGGCGTGGCCGCGGCGGGCGACGGGGCGGCGGGTGCCGGCTGCGCGGGCAGGCCGTCGCCGAAGAGATCATCGTTGCTCATAGCCGCCGGTGATCGTGTGCCGCCCGCCAACCGTCAACCCTCCGATTCGTCACGGGCGCCGAGTCTGCCACGGCGGGCGCCGATCGGCGAGCCCATTGTTCCCGTCTTGTTCCAGCGCGTGAGCCGCCACCCTAGAGGGCGGGGGCGCAGGGGGATGTGGAGGCGGGGTGGTCGAGTCTGTGGCGGCCGCGCAACAGCGTTGAAGCGTTCCATGCGGCCGGGGGGCCGCGGGTGACAGACGCCGCCATCTCGCCACAAACGAACGCGAGTCGTCGTCGCCGAGAAGGACGGCTGTCCTGCCGGACCGCGGATCGCGGGAGACGGGGCGGCGGTCCGGAGCGGTGAGGCGGGAGGCCCGGCAACGATGCGGGCGGACCGCGCGTAAGGCGGCGGAGTTCCTGGAACACGTGAGCACCGAAGCGACGATGGCCGCCCGTGGCGGCGGTTGCGGACCGAGCGCCCGGCGGGCGATCGGCGGGCTCGTCCCCGGGCCTTCGGGCCGGGGTCGGCGCGACGCCGCACCTTCGCCGAAAACGGCGGCCATTGTTCGCTGGCATCGAAACGGCGGGCGGGTCTCGCGATCGGTGTCGGATGCCGCGGCTGTGCCGGGTCCGTTTACCGCACTTCAGTGTTCTCAGACGACGATCGGTCGGACCGCCGGTGGGCGGGACGTTGCCGGGGTGGGTGGCGGTGCGTGAGGCGGTGAGTCAAGTGATGCGAATCGCGGAGCGGCGGATCGGACTGGCCTTCATGGTCGGGCTGATGGCGGCCTCGACGCCGGCGCTGGCGCTCGATCCGACGGCCCCGTCGGACGGGGACGGCGCGGCGATCACCGAGAACCCGGTCGATTTTTTCCGGGCCGGTACCAAGGCCTATTTCGCCGGCGACAAGGCGAAGGCGGTCGACGCCTTCGGCTACGCCGCCGACAAGGGCCACCCGGTCGCGCAGTGGAAGCTCGGCCGGATGTACCAGGACGGCGACGGCGTCACCGAGGACGACCTCAAGGCGTTCGAGCTGTTCTCGCAGGTCGCCGACGCGCACGCCGACGACGCGCCGCATTCGGCGCAGGCGCCCTTCGTCGCCAGCGCCTTCGTGCAGCTTGGTCAATATTATCTGAACGGCATCAAGGACACGGCGATCAAGCCGAACGTCGCCCGGGCGCGCGAGCTGTTCGCCTACGCCGCCTCCTATTTCGGCGACGCGAGCGCGCAGTACAATCTGGGCATGCTCTATCTCGATGGCGACGAAGGGGCCGACCGCGACCCGCAGCTCGCGGCGCGCTGGCTGAAGCTCGCCGCGATGAAGGGCCATGCCGGCGCGCAGGCGCAGCTCGGCCAGATGCTGGTCTCCGGCAAGGACCTCGACCGCAACCTCGTCGTCGGCCTGATGTGGCTGACGATCGCGCGCACCCACTCGGATGCGACCGAGGACGACCGCATCCGCGAGATGCAGGAGGAAGCCTTCTCGATCGCGACCGAGAAGGAGCGCCGGCGCGCCACCCAGCTCGCCGACGCCTGGATGGCCGACAACGGCGTGCAGCAGTAGCCGCCGCGCCGTCCGGCGGCGGCGATCGGGAGCTCGGCCGGCCGTGAGCGACATCGCGATGTGGGACCGCCGGTACGCCGGCGACGACTATGTCTTCGGCACCGCGCCGAACGCCTTCCTGGCATCCGAGGCCGATCGCCTCGTCGCCGGAACCTCCGCCCTCGCCGTCGCCGACGGGGAGGGGCGCAACGGGGTGTGGCTCGCCGAGCGCGGCCTCGACGTCCTCTCGGTCGACGCCTCCGCGGTCGCGCTCGCCAAGGCGCGGCGCCTCGCCGAGAGCCGCGGCGTGCGGATCTCCACCGAGCTCGTCGACCTCACGGCCTGGGACTGGCCGGCCGAGGCGTTCGACGCCGTCGTCGCGATCTTCATCCAGTTCGTCGGACCGGCCGGGCGCGAGGCGATCTTCGCCGGCATGCGCCGGGCGCTGAAGTCGGGCGGCCTGCTGCTCCTCCAGGGCTACCGCCCCGAGCAGCTCGCCTACGGCACCGGCGGCCCGAAGGCGATCGAGAACCTCTACACCCGCGACCTCCTCGAGCGGGCGTTCGGCGACTTCGAGATTTTGTCGCTCCGCGAGCACGACGACGAGGTGCAGGAGGGGAGCGGCCACAGCGGCCGCTCGGCGCTCATCGACCTCGTCGCCCGCAAGCCGGTGGCGTGACGCCATCCTACCCCGGCGCCCGCGCGGCCGGCCGCTCGATCGAGGCGGTCGGGCAGGGGGCGCTGAGGATGCTCCAGGAGGTGTTGTTGAGCACGCGCCCGCAGCGGGCGAGGCTCATGCCCGAAGGGGTCGACAGGCAGACGACAGCGCCGACCGGGTGGCTCGCGCCGTTGGCCCGGCAGTAGCAGGGAATCCCCGCCTCGTCGGCAGCCGCCGGAGCGGCCATCCCGAGCGCGACGGCGATGCCCAGAAGGGCGTCCCTCGCTCGCATGGGTTGAAGTGTACGCCCGTTGCGGGATGCTGTCGATCCGTCGCGGCGGACCCGTCCGCGGCCCTCAGCCGCCGGCGATCGCCGCCTCGGCCGCGGCCGCGACGCGGACCGTTCCGACGGTGCGATCACGCCGGTTGACCAGCGGGCGGTTCGCCCAGCGGTCGAGGAAGCGGCGGTCGGCGTCGTCGCGGGCGACGAAGCGCTTCAGGATCGCCGCCATCAGGGCCTCCGAGGCGCGCGTCGTGCCGTCGTCGACCTTGAGCGCGACGCCGAGCCCGGCCTCCGGCAGGATGGCGCAGAACACCCCCTCGGCACCGGTCTTCACATAGGCGCGGGCGCCGAAGCGCTGCATCACCTCGGTGCAGAAGCGGCCGGTGCCGGCCACCATGAACGGCGCGGCGGCGGCCGCCGCGCGCAGCCGCTCGGCCGCCCGTGCCCGCTCGGGGGCGAGATGCTCGCCGGTGCCGAGCCGCGCGAAGGCGCGGGCGACGCGGACGAGCGGGATCGCGTAGGTCGGGATCGAGCAGCCGTCGGTGCCGCGCACCGCCGGGCCGAGCGGCGTCTCGGTCATCTCGGAAAGCGTGGCGGTGATCGCCTGCTGCGCCGGATGCTCGGGCTCGACGTAGCCGGCCGGGTCGACGCCCATGCGGCAGGCGAGGCAGAGGAAGCCGGCGTGCTTGCCGGAGCAGTTGTTGTGCAGCGCCGTCGGCTGGTCGCCGGCGCAGCCGAGTCTGAGCACGTCCTCCATCCGCTCCGGCCACTGCGGCCCGCACTCGAGCGCGTCGGGCGCGAGGCCGGCCTTCGCCATCATGGCGCGGGCGGTGTCGCAGTGCGCCGGCTCGCCGTTGTGCGAGGCGCCGGCGATGGCGAGCTCGGCGACCTCGAGGCCGAAGCGGTCGGCGGCGCCCGACTCTACGAGCGGCAGCGCCTGGATCAGCTTCACCGCCGAGCGCGCGAAGATCGCCCGCTCGACGTCGCCGATCGACACCGCCGGCCGTCCGCCCGAATCGACCACCGCGACGATGCCGGTGTGCCGGCTCTCGACCAGGGGGCCACGGGTAACCTCGACGAGCGCCTCGGCCATCGTCAGTCCTTCACTCTCGACCACGCGGTTCATTCGACGAACAGCGTGACACTGTCCGATCTGCCGGCGGCGTCAACCGCCGTGAGGCGCACGACGCCGGGCCCGGCGACGGCGAGCGCGCCGGCGTGGCGGCGCGTCGGGCCGGGCAGCGGCTTGCCGTCGACGAAGAGGGTGAGCGCGCCGCTCGTGCCCTCGATGCGCCAGGCGAGCGGCTGGCGGCCGCCGTGGCCGTCGTCGAGCGACACCCGCGCGCCGTCGGGCGGATAGGCGAAGCGCAGCCCGCGCTCCGCCGAGGCGGTGTGGGCAGGTCCCTCCGCCGCCGCGCCGAAGCCGCGCAGCGGCGGCGGCAGCGTCGCCGAGGTGGCGATCAGCGCCCCGTCCGGCGCGCGCGGCAGCGGCGCGCGGCGCGGGCCGAGGCGGGCGAAGGCGTCGAACAGCATCGGCGCGGCGGCGTCGCGGGCGACGAGGCCCGGCACCGGCGTGCCGTCCGGCCGGCCGAGCCACACCGCCACCACGTGGCGGCCGTCGAAGCCGGCGGCCCAGGCGTCGCGGTATCCGTAGGAGGTGCCGGTCTTGAAGGCGATGCGGCCGCCGGCGGCGTTCAGGGGCGGCGGCGTGCCGGCCAGGATGTCGGCGACGTACCAGGCGGCGACGGGGTCGAGCAGCCGGCCGCGCATGGCGGGCGCGGCGCCGGCCGTCTCGGTCAGCATCGGCACGGCGCCGCCGCGGGCGAGGCCGGCATAGAGCGCGGCGAGGTCGACGAGGCGGATGCCGACGCCGCCGAGCCCGACGGCGAGGCTCGGCGCCTCGGCGCGCGGCAGCTCGAGGTGGGCGCCGACGTCGTCGAGCCGGACCGCGAGCCGCGTCGGGCCGATCGCCTCGAGGAGGGCGACCGCCGGGATGTTGAGCGAGAGCTGCAAGGCCTCGCGCGCCGTCACCGTGCCGCGGTAGCCCTCGTCGAAGTTCTTCGGCGCGTAGCGCCCGAAGAGCGTCGGCCGGTCCTCCATCAGGGTTTCCGGGTGGGCGATGCCGGCCTCGAAGGCGAGGCCGTAGATGAAGGGCTTCAAGGTCGAACCGGGCGAGCGCACCGCCATCGACATGTCGACATAGCCGCGCCGCGCCTCGTCGAGGAAGCCGGCCGAGCCGACGCGGGCGAGGATCTCGCCGGTCGCCGCGTCGACGACGATCGCCGCGCCCGAGACCGGTGGCCCGAGCGCCCGCGCGCGGTCGGCGACGAGCGCCTCGATCTGGGTCTGCAGGTCGCGATCGAGGGTGAGGCGGTGGACGCCGGCATCCGGCGCGGCGGCGCGCGCCGCCTCCGCGGCGTGCGGGGCGAGGCGGGGGAAGGCGATGCGGCCGGTCGGCACCGGCTCGGCGCGACCGGCTTCCGCCTCGGCCGGGCTGATCACGCCGAGGCCGGCGAGGCGGTCGAGCACGCGGTCGCGGCCGGCGCGGGCGGCCTCGGGGAAGCGGTCCGGCCGCCGCGTCTCGGGCGATTGCGGCAGCGCGACGAGGAGCGCCGCCTGGCCGACGGTGAGCCGCTCCGGCTCGCGGCCGAAATAGGCGAGGGAGGCCGCGCGCACGCCCTCGAGGTTGCCGCCGTAGGGGGCGATCGCGAGGTAGAGGTCGAGGATCTCCGCCTTCGTCAGCCGTCGCTCGAGCTGGAGCGCGCGCAGGCTCTCGCCGAGCTTGCGGGTGAGCGTGCGCTCGGCGCGGGCGTCGAGCAGGCGCACCACCTGCATCGTCAGCGTCGAGGCGCCGGAGACGATCCGGCCCGAGGTCGCCGCCTGCCAGACGGCGCGCCCGACGGCGCGTCCGTCGACGCCGGCGTGGCTCTCGAAGCGGCGGTCCTCGTAGGCGATCAGCATCTCGACGAGGCGCGGGTCGACGGTGGTGCCGTCGTCCGGCAGCCGCCAGCGCCCGGCCGCCGTCGTGAAGGCGGCGAGCAGGCGGTCCGAGCGGTCGAGCACGATCGCCGAAGCGGCGCCGACGGGCGCCGTCGGCGGCGGGTAGGCGCGGTCGAGCGCCGCGAGCCCGGCGGCGGCGGCGAAGCCGAGCGGCAGGGCGCCGGCGAGCACGATCGCCAGCCGCCCGAGCCCGCCACGCCGCCCGCGCCTCGCCATGGCAGGGCTCAGTTCGCCCCGCGGACGGTCAGCGTCGTCGCGTCCGTGCGGGCGAAGATGCCCGGGCGGTACATGTCGACGACGCTCGCCGCCGGGTTGGCGTAGGTGCCGGGCGTCACCGCCCGCACCATGTAGGCGAGGGTGAGCCCGCGCGTCGCGTCGGTCTCCGGCTCGTAGGCGGCGACGAAGCGGTCGTCGCGGAACTCGACGTGCGCCGGCCGATCCTCCTCAGAGAGCCACGGGAAGGCGGCGAGATCGGCGCTCGAGACGAGGTTCGGGTTCTCGATCTCGAAGCCGGCCGGCAGCAGGTCGGCGACGAGGAGGCGCGAGCGCCGCGGCTCGGTCGCCGCCAGCGTCAGCACCACGACGAGCCGCTCGTTCTGCGTCACCTCCTTGGCCGAGACGGGCGCGCCGTCGAGCCGGTAGTAGCGCTTCTCGAGCGTCAGGCCTTCCGAGGCGGCCGGCAGCGGCCGCAGCGGCGTGCCGGCGACGGTGATCGTCGCCATCGCCGTCTGGGTGCCGCGGTTGGCGATGGCGAACGGCGCGGCGTCGAGCGCCTCGCCCGTCTCCCGGCGGAACAGCGCGCCGGTGTGCGGCTCTCCGTCGACGGCGAGCGCGAGGCGGCTCGAGGCGCCGGTGAGCGCGTTCGCCGCGAGGATCATCCAGGCGGCCTCCTGCGTCGACGGCTCGACCTCGGCCGAGGCGTCGGACTCGAGGGTGCGGGCGACCGATGGGATCAGCGACTTGGCGACCCCGGATTCGGCGAGGAGCGTCAGCGCCCCCGCCGCATCGCGGGCGTAGGTGCCGAAGTCGCCGCGCTCGGCCTCGTCGTAGCGGGGCTCGTCGACGCTCTCCGCCGCGGTGGCGAAGGCGGCGCTCGCCCGCGCCTTGTCGCCGTAGAGGGCGAGGCCGGCGGCGATCTGCGCCTGCGCGAAGCCGGAGCCGAAGTCGCCGAGCCGGTCGTCGGCGAAGTAGCGCAGGTCGGCGATCGAGGCGCGGCCGTTGCGGGCCAGCACATAGAGGCCGTAGGCGACCTCCGCGCCGCCGCCGGCCTCGAAGTTCTGCGCGTAGGAGAGGTCGTTCTGGATGCGGTCGAGGGCGATCTGCAGCACCGCGTCCGGCACCGCGTAGCCCTTCTCCCGCGCCCGGGTCAGGAAGTCGGTGACGTAGGCGGTGAGCCAGAGGTCGCCGCCCCAGGGGCCCCACGACCCGAACGAGCCGCTCGAGTTCTGGAACTGCATCACCCGCTCGATCGACGCCTGCACGCGGGCCTTGATCTCGGCGTCGCCGCCGAGGCCGACCGAGGCCGCGACGGCGTCGAGATAGAGCAGCGGCAGCGCGCGGCTCGTCGTCTGCTCCGCGCAGCCGTAGGGGTAGCGGTCGAGCATGGCGACGAGGCCGGGCACGTCGACGCCCGGCACGTCGGAGACGGTGACGGAGAGCCGCGCCGTGGCGAGGTCGAGCCCGTCGAAGCGGTCGGCGCCGAGCAGGATCTCGTCGTCCGAGGTGATCGGCTCGAGCGTCCGCGTCGACGTCTCGGCGGCCGCCGGCCGGACCGGAATCGAGAAGCGCTGCTCGAACGTCTCGCCGTCGGGCGCGGTGAGCGCGACGACGAGGCTGCCGGGGCCGACGCCGGTGGTCGACAGCGCCACGTCGAGCGTCGCCTTGCCGCCGGCGGCGAGTGCGATCGGCGCCTCCGGCGCCTCAGCGGCGATGGCGCCTTCGGCGGTCACCGTCAGCGAGTAGTCGCCGGCGGCGCCGGCGACGTTGTCGAAGTCGAGCCGGAGCCGGCTCTGGTCGTCGGGGGCGAGGAAGCGCGGCGCCGAGCCGATCACCACCACCGGGTCGCGAACGATCACGTCCCTGGCGGCGTTGCCGACCTTCGCCTTCGACCAGGCGACGGCCATCAGCCGCACGGTGCCGTTGAAGGCCGGCAGCTCGAAGGTCGCCTCCGCCTTGCCGTCGGGCCCGACCTTCAGGATGCCGGAGAACTTCGCCACCAGCTCCTGCGTCGGCACGTTGGCGGCCGAGAGGCCGCCGCCGCCGTCGCCGCCCGAGCGGATCCGGCCGCGCGTCGCCGACAGGCTGTCGATCAGCGAGCCGTAGAGGTCGCGGATCTCCGCCGAGAGCCGACGCTGGCCGAGATACCACGCGGCGGCGTCGGGCGCCTCGTAGCCGGTGAGGTTGAGGATGCCGACGTCGACGGCGGCGAGCGTCACGTAGGCCTCGTCGCCGGGGGCGAGGTTGGTCACCGTCAGCGGCACCGTCATCGGGCCGCGCGGGCGCACCTCGTCGGCCCCGCCGATCGTGACGCCGAGCGTGCGCGCCTCGCGGTCGACCGAGGTCCAGGAGAGGCCGATCGCGCGGGCCGGCATGCGGCCGGCGGCAACGTCCATCGGCCGGTAGAGCGTCGCGGTGACATAGGCGCCGGGCATCCAGGCGTCGGTCACGGTCAGCGGCACGGTGGCGCCGCCCGCCGGCACGTCGACGGTCTTCATGTCGACGATGCCGTCGCCGACCACGGTCAGGAGGGCGGTGCCGGCGAACTGCGGCACCAGGCGCACCTGCGCCGTCTCGCCGGGGGCGTAGCCCGGCTTGTCGAGCGAGACCTCGAGGAGATCCGGCGTCTCGGCGCCGGCGCCGACCGAGGCCCAGCCGGCGGCGAAGGCGACGCTGGTCGCTGCATTCGGCGCCGCGTCGGCGGTCACCTCGAGGCGGAAGGTGCCCCAGTCGACCGGCGCCTCGATCTTCGCCGGGGCGGCGGTGCCGAGGTCGAAGGTGCCGGAGGCGACGCGGGAGGTCGATTCGACGACCTGGTAGTTCCAGCTGCCGTCGCGGGCGTACCACTGGAAGCGCCGCTCGACCTTGAGGAGCTCCCAGGCGGCGCCCGCAAGCGCGGCCCGCCGGCCGGCGCCGTCGACGGCGATCACCTCGAAGGCGGCGGTGCCGCCCTCGCCGATGCGGTCGTCGGGGAACAGCGGCTTGACGCCGATGCGGTCGCCGCCGGCGACGACCGGCAGCGTCACGGTCGTCTCGACCGCGCGGCCGCCGGGCTCGCGCACCCGGAGCACGATGTCGGCCACCTGCGGCTTCGTCGACGGCTCAACGTCGGGGAGGCCCACCGTGACGGTTGCCTTGCCCTTGGCGTCGGTGCGCAGGAGGTCGAGCAGCGGCCGGCGCACCGGCGTCGCCGGGTCGTCGGCGAGGCCGAAGCGGTAGCCGGGGAAGCCGGCGAGGCCGTTCTCCGCCGGCTTGACGATGACGTCGCCCTCGACGCCGAGCTCGGCCGCCGGGGCGCCGTAGAGATAGCGCGCGTCGAGCGCGATCTTCGCCGGCGCGTCGGGGCCGATAGCCTTGGCGGCGGTCGTCGCCGCGAGCTCGATGCGCTGCGGCACGAAGTCCTCGACGAGGAAGGTGGTGGCGCCGATCGGTGGCGCCTTCGGGTCGGCCTGCGCCTCGATGCGCCAGGTGCCGCTCATCGCCGCCGGAACGAGGTCGACCGGCAGCGTGCGGCCGCCGAGGCCGCTGTCGGGCGGGGTCGCCTTGGCGTACTCGACGCCATCCGGCCGCAGGATGCGCAGCGTCAGCGGCACCGTCGGAGCGGCGTTGGCGTGGCCGTCGCGCAGCACGGCGGTGGCGTAGACCGTCTCTCCGGCCCGGTAGACGCCGCGCTCGGTATAGACGAAGGCGTCGAGCGGGCCGGGCGCCGGGCGCCCCTCGACGCCGCGGTCGGTGAGGTCGAAGGCGGCGCCGGTGAGGTCGAGGAAGGCGTAGTCGCCGGCCTTCGTGGCGGCGACGATCACCGTCGGCGTCAGGCCGCCCTCGGCGCGGGCGAGGCCGACCGGGAAGGCGGCGTGGCCCTCGGCGTCGGTGGTCGCGGTGGCGAGCACCTCGTTGTTGCGGGCGACGAGACGGACCTCGGCGCCCGTCACCGGCTTCGCCGTCGCGAGCGAGCGCACGAAGGCGTGGATGCCGTCGGTGCCCGAGAACTCGGCGATGCCGAGGTCGGAGACGATGAACCACTGGGTGGCGCGCGGCGAGCCGGTGTACTCCGGCTCCTCCTCGGGCCGCGCGACGAGGATGTAGACGCCTGGGTCGAGATCGCCGACCGCCTCGTCGACCGGGAAGGCGGTGGTGACCTCCTGGTTCAGCAGCCGCTCGACCGCCATCGAGCCGGACCAGACGAGGGCGCCCGAGGTGGAGGCCACCTCGTCGACCTGCCAGCTCTCGAGCTGGCGGCGGAACGAGCCGTCGACGACGGAGCGGGCGAGCGAGCGGTCGCCGACGCGCAGGAGGTCGAGCTTCAGCCCGGCCGAGTTGACCGAGACGACCGGCACGCCGCGCGCGCCGGTGCGCGGCAGCACGTAGGCGGCGCTCGGGAAGCGCGCCGCCGGCTTGCGGTCGCGGACGTAGACCGTGTAGCCGGCCGGCGCCTGCAGGCTCTCGTCGACGGTCGAGGGCACGCCGGCGCGCACGGTGATCTCGTAGCGCTCGCCGTGCTTCAGCCCGTCGACGCAGAGCTCCTTGTCGGCGGCGGTGACGACCGGCGACACGATGCCGGCGACCGAGACGTACTTCGCGAAGTCGGTGGTGCCGACGGCGAGGGATTCGGAGAACTGCACGCACATGCGCGGGCTCGCCGCGTCGGCGTCGACCGAGTAGTCGAGGATGCGGAAGCCGTACTCGTCGCGCAGCCGGTCGTAGTTCGCCTGGGTGGTCGGATCGGGGGCGAGGGCGAGGCTCGCCTTCAGGCTCTCGATCGCCGGCCGCCAGACCTGCCGGCGCTCGAGCGCGGCGCCGAGGGCGGCGAGGGCGGCGGCCTGGTCCCTGGGCGTCGTCGCCGTGGCGAGGGCGAGGTAGGCGGTGCCGAGCGCCACCTGCTCGATGCGGTAGTTCTTGCTCCAGTCGTCGTCGCGCTGGCCGAGCAGGGTGTTGGCGGTCGAGAGCCAGTCGCCGGGCGCCGGCGCGGCGAGGCGGGCGGCCTCGGCCGCCGACAGCGGCGGCAGGTCGCGGCGCATCCGCGCGGCGGCGGCGATCTCGGCGCGCAGCCGCGCCGCGTCGGTGATGATGTCGCCCGGCAGGAACGACACGTCCGGCAGCGGCAGCGGCGCCGCCGCCGGCCGGCTCGCCGCGGCCACCACGATGCGGCCGGACAGGGCGCCCTTGAAGGTCTTCGGCGTCCCGAGGCCGGACTTCAGGAAGCACCACTGCGCCTTCAGATTGTAGGTGAAGCCGCGGCAGACCGGGTCGGCGATGCACGCCTGCTCGCAGTCGCCGATCGGCACCCCGCGCAGCACGTCGTAGTCGAAGCCGGGCAGGTCGGTCTCGGCGAGCTGCTCGATCGAGCGCGTCTCGGCCGCGCCGGCGCGGCCGGGGGCGGCGAGGAGGACGCCGGCGAGGAGGGCGACGGCGAGCCGGACGGCTCCGCTGCGTGCGAACGAGTAGGCCACCATCGGACGTCTCCCGGGTCTCTCAGTCGGCGCGAGCATAGCGCCATCGGCCGGCGATGGCATAGCGGGCCGCGCGGTTGCCACGCCCTGATCTATGCCGATAGTAGCCGGGTTCGATGACATCAGCCGCGGGGGATACCGGCATGCACGCCCGAACTTCGACCACGGCGGGCCTCGCGCTCGCGCTCGGCCTCGCCACCCTGTCCGGCACGGCGCCGGCCGCGGCGGCGGAGGCGACCTACGCCGGGGCGATCTACGTCACCGCCGTCACGCCCGGCTGCGCCGTCACCGACTGGTCGGTCGGCGACACCGGCACCTTCGTCCTCGGCTGGGAGGGCGGGGTGCGCTCGATCGGCTGGATCAACTCGCGCTCGGCCCTGTCCTTCATCCCGAAGGGGCAGGTCTTCAAGGGCTCGGGCACCCACCAGGTCACCTACATCAACAGCAAGGGCGCGGTGTCGAAGTACAAGGGCACCTTCTCCGACTTCCGCCTGACGCCGTCGCGGCTCGGGGCGGACGTCGACAGCATGACGCTCACCGCGAAGTTCGACCACATGGGCGGGGTCAAGAAGTGCAGCGTCACCATTCTCGCGGCGGCAGCGAAGCGGCCGAACTGAGGCATCCGGCGGCCGCCGTTCAGCGCGGCGGCGTCCAGCCGTAGAGCCAGTCGAGGCGGGCGATCAGGCGGTCGCCGCCGGCGAGCCGCATGGCGAGGTCGCGCGCCACCGCGGCCGGGCCGGCGAGGTGGTAGATGCGGCCGGTGCGCGCCGCCTCGGCGACGACCCGCGCGACGCGCGGCCGCCGCCGCGCCGCGTAGTCGCGGAGCGCGTCCTCGACTGTCGCCGCCTCGGCGAGCGCGGCCGCCAGGACCACCGCGTCCTCGATCGCCATCGCCGCCCCCTGAGCGACGAACGGCAGCATCGCGTGCGCCGCGTCGCCGAGGATCGCCACCCGCCCGCGCGCCCATGTCCCGGCGGGGGCGACGGCGTAGAGCGGCCAGCGCCGCCAGTCGGTCGCGGCGGCGACGAGCGCGCGGGCCGGCTCGGCGAAGCCGCCGAACGCGCGGGCGACGACGGCCGCCGACCCCGCCGCGTTCCAGTCGATCTCGCCGCCGTCGGCCGGCGCCTCCTCGACGACGGCGACGAGGTTGAGCCGCGTGCCGCCGGCGATCGGGTAGTGGACGAGGTGGGCGTCGCGCGCGAGCCACAGGAACGTCTCGGCGAGCACGTCGGCCGGCAGCCCGGCGCCGTCGATGGTGGCGCGGTAGGCGGTCTTGCCGGCGGCCCGGGGGGGCGGCCCGCCGAGGTGGCCGGTGCGCACCGCCGAGCGCAGCCCGTCGGCGCCGAGGACGGCGGCCGCCTCGACCGTGCCGTGCCCGGTCGTCGCCACGACGTGGTCGCCGCGGTCTTCGAGGGCGAGGAGGGGCGTCGCGGTCTGGAGGGTGATCCGAGGTTCGGCGGCGACGGCCTCCGCCAGCACCTCGACCAGCGCCGGCCGCGGCAGCACGAGGTAGGGCGCGCCGAAGCGGGACCGGATCGCCTCGCCGAGCGGCAGGCGGGCGAGCACGGCGCCGCTCGCCGCCGAGACGGAGCGGACGGTCGCGGGCCGCTCGGCACGGGCGGCGACGGCGGCGTCGAGGCCGAGGGTGGCGAGGGCGTGGACGGCGTTCGGGCCAAGCTGCAGCCCGGCGCCGACCTCGCCCAGCGCATCGGCGCGCTCGATCAGCACCACCTCGCGCCCGCGCCGCGCGACGGCCAGCGCCGCGGTGAGGCCGGCGATGCCGGCCCCGGCGATCAGGACGGGGCGGGGCATGGCGGCTCTCTCCACTCGGCTCCCGAAGCCGCGGCGCGCTCCGGATCGAAGTGGCCTGACTTGAGGCGGATATTCCGATAAGGCATATTCCGCTGATGAAAGCGGTCGTCTATCTTCGGCCCGCCGCAAAGGTCCTGGCGAAGCTGCCGGCGGACGTTCGTCGGCGGATCACGGCCAAGCTCGACTCCTATGCGGCGGACCCGGCGGCGGTCGCCGGCAGCGTCAAGCAGATGCAGGGCATCGACGCCATGCGGCTCAGGATCGACGATTACCGCGCGATCTTCCGGGTCGTCGGCGATCGCATCGAGGTGGCGAAGATCGGCCACCGCCGCGAGATCTACGACTGAGAGGACGCCATGACCCATGTCACCTACATCACGACCCCCGGTGGCGAGGAGCTCGCGGTGCTGCCCCGTGCGGAGTACGAGGCGCTGCTGAGGGCGCGCGACGAACTCGCCGGCGAGGTCGCCGAAGCCAGGGCCGCCTTCGCCGCCGCCGATTCCGGAGAGGACGAAGGCCTGACCGCCGACGAGGTCGAGGCTCTCGCCGCCGCCGTGTCGCCGCTCGCCTTCTGGATGCAGAAGCGCGGCATCACGCAGGCCGAGCTCGCGGCGCGGGCCGATCTCTCGCAGCCCTTCGTCTCGAAGATCGTCCGCCGCGAGGCGGCCGGATCGATCGAGACGCTGCGCAGGATCGCAGGCATCCTCGGCGTGACGGTGGACGATCTCACCGACTGAGCGGCACACCGCGGGGGGCGGCCCTCAGGCCGCCTCCGGCTCCCACAGGCAGCCGGCCGGCTCCGAGGAGGCGGCGTCGAGGGCCTGGTCGAAGCGATAGAGCGTCGAGCAGTAGGGGCAGACGAGCTCGGTGTCGTCGCCCATGTCGAGGAACACGTGCGGATGGTCGAACGGCGGCTTGGCGCCGATGCACATGAAGCGCTTGGCGCCGATGCGCACGGTCTCGGCGCCGAGATCGTTCTGGAAGTGTGGCAGGGCGGAATGGGCCATGGTCGTCGCCGTGTTCACGTCGCGGGGTCGTGCGGACGATAGCCGTGCCGGCCGCCCAATGCTAGGCGCCGCGCCGGCTCGAAATGCCGCGGCGGGTTGCGCGGCCGGGTTCGACCGATCATGGTCCGGCCGCCCCGCGCCGGCGGGGTGCCCGAAGGAGACCCGCCGACCATGCCGCACTTCGCCTCCGACGGCGTCGACATCGCCTATCTCGACGAAGGGGAGGGCGCGCCGATCCTCCTGATCCACGGCTTCGCCTCGTCGAAGACGATCAACTGGGTCGGGCCCGGCTGGGTCGACACCCTGACCCGGGCCGGCCGGCGGGTGGTCGCGCTCGACAATCGCGGCCACGGCGAGAGCGGCAAGCCGCACGACCCGGAGGCCTATCGCCCGCACGTCATGGCGGAGGACGCGCGCCGGCTGCTCGATCACCTCGGCATCGCCCGCGCCGACGTGATGGGCTACTCGATGGGCGCGCGGATCACCGCGTTCCTGGCCCTCGCCCACCCGGACCGCGTCCGCAGCGCCGTCTTCGGCGGCCTCGGCCGCGGGCTCGTCGACGGCACCGGCCCGTGGGAGCCGATCGTCGCCGCGCTCGAGGCGCCGTCGGCCGACGACGTGCAGCACCAGACCGGGCGGATGTTCCGCCGCTTCGCCGAGCAGGGCGGCGGGGACCTCGTCGCGCTCGCCGCCTGCATGCGCGCCTCCCGCGAGACCCTGACGGAGGCGGACGTCGGCCGCATCGCCTGCCCGGCGCTCGTCGCCGTCGGCACGCGCGACGTCATCGCCGGCTCGCCCGAGGGGCTGGCGGCCCTGCTGCCGCACGGGAGGGCGCTCGCCATCCCGAACCGCGACCACATGCTGGCGGTCGGCGACAAGGTCTACAAGGAAGGGGTTTTGGCCTTCCTCTCAGAGATCGGTTGAGGTTGACTCCTCGGCACGGGTCCGCAGCTGGCCGCCGTGAAACAGTTCGATAAAAGTTTATTAAAATTAATGGTTTGCCGAGCACTTTAAAAGTCGGTTCTCGGCCGCGCGATCAGATCCGGCGCTTTTCCGCGGCCGTGGCGGGGTCGCCGGTGTTCGGCGTTCCCGCAGGCTCGATCAGGAGGAGGTGGACCTCGCCGTCCGCCACCGGACGGTGCTCGACGCCCCTCGGCACCACGTAGAGGTCGCCCGGGCCGAGGTGGACGGCGCCATCGCGCAGCTCGATCGTCAGGCGGCCCTTCAGGACGAGGAAGAAGTCGTCGGTGTCCGGATGGGAGTGCCAGACGAACGGACCGTCGAGCTTCACCACCATGACGTCGTGGCCGTTGAAGCGCTCGACGATCTTCGGCGACCAATGCTCGTCGAAGGCGGCGAGCTTATCGGCGAGCGAGACCACGGGCATGTCGGGCACCCCTCGTCGGGCCACCGGTGGGCGGCGGGCAGTCCCACCGTCCACCGGTGCAGACCCAGGCTTCGATCAGGTCAGGTTGCTCTCGAAGAAGTCCATCGTCCGCGTCCAGGCGAGCGCCGCGTCCTCGGCGTCGTAGCGGGCGCCGGTCGGGTTCGCGAAGGCGTGGTCGGCGTCGTACCAGTAGACGGTGAGGGCCGAGCCCTTGCCGGCCGCCGCCATGTTGGTCTCGAAGCCTTCGACCATCGCCTTGTCGATGCTCTGGTCCTTGGTGCCGAAGTGCCCGAGCACCGGCCCTTCGAGGTTCTCGAGCTGGCTGACCGTGCGGGTGACGTTGCCGTAGTAGATGACGGTCGCGTCGACCGGCGCGGCGATCGAGGCGTTGAGCGACCAGGCGCCGCCGAAGCACCAGCCGATCGTCGCGACCTTGCGCGTCCCCTCGGTGAGGTCGCGCGCCCAGTAGACCCAGGAGGCGACGGCGTCGGTCGCCGCCTCGTTGTCGAGCCCGGCGACGAGCGCCTTGGCTTCCTCCGGCGTCGTCGCCGGCGGCTTGTCGAACAGGTTCACCGCGACGGCGATGTAGCCCTGGGCGGCGAGCTCGGCGGCGACCGACTTGATCTGGTCGTTGAGGCCCCACCACTCGTGGAAGAGGATCACCGCCGGGGCCGGCAGCTGCGCCGGCTTGGCGATGAAGCCGCTGACGGTGCGGTTGGCGACGGCGGTCTGGATCGACACCGGCTCGAGCTTCGCCGCGGCCGCCTGGGCGAGGGCCGGATCGGCCAGCACGGCGGCGAGCGGCAGCGCTCCCATGCCGGCGAGGAAGGCGCGCCGGTCCGTCTCGGCGACGATGATCGGCGGCATGTCCTTGTGGGTTCCGCATCCGTCGAGCGTGCACATGGGAATTTCCTCGGTCTCGCAATACGCCGGCGATCCTCGCCGATCCGCATGACGGCAAGTTAGCGTCCGGGCGCCGCGGGGCAACTTCGAATCGCGCCGCGGCCGTCCTGGTCGCACCCGGAGGGTCAATTCGGAGTGTACGGGCGGCCGGAAATGGTTCTAGAACGGCGCCGGCACCCCCGGAAACGGCGCGAACCCGATCGATGTCGCACAACACCTTCGGCCATCTCTTCCGCGTGACGACCTGGGGCGAGAGCCACGGGCCGGCGATCGGCTGCGTTGTCGACGGCTGCCCTCCCGGCATCGTGATCACCGAGGCGGAGATCCAGGCCTACCTCGATCGCCGCCGTCCGGGCCAGTCGCGCTTCACCACGCAGCGGCGCGAGCCGGACGAGGTTCGCGTGCTCTCGGGCGTCATCGCGGGCGGCGCCGAGGGCGAGCTGGTGACCACCGGCACGCCGATTGCGCTCGAGATCCAGAACGTCGACCAGCGCTCGAAGGACTATTCGCAGATCTCCGACCGCTACCGGCCGGGCCATGCCGACTACGCCTACGACGCCAAGTACGGCCTGCGCGATCCGCGCGGCGGCGGCCGCTCGTCGGCGCGCGAGACGGCGATGCGGGTCGCCGCCGGCGCGATCGCCCGCAAGCTGCTGCCGGGCGTCGCGGTGCGCGGCGCGCTCGTCCAGGTCGGTCCGCACGCGATCGACCGCGATCGCTGGGACTGGGCCGAGGTCGAGCGCAACCCGTTCTTCTGCCCGGACCCCGGCACGGTGGCGCTGTGGGAGGAGTACCTCGACGGCGTCCGCAAGCGCGGCTCGTCGATCGGCGCGGTCGTCGAGGTGGTGGCCGAGGGCGTGCCCGTCGGCCTCGGCGCGCCGCTCTACGGCAAGCTCGACCAGGACCTCGCCTCGGCGATGATGTCGATCAACGCCGTGAAGGGCGTCGAGATCGGCGCCGGCTTCGCGTCGGCGGCGCTCTCCGGCGAGGAGAACGCCGACGAGATGCGGCTCGGCAACGACGGCCGGCCGGTGTTCCTGTCGAACAATGCCGGCGGCGTCCTCGGCGGCATCTCGACCGGCCAGCCGGTGGTCGTCCGCTTCGCCGTCAAGCCGACCTCGTCGATCCTCACCCCGCGCCGCTCGATCAGCGCGGCTGGCGAGGAGGTCGAGGTCTCGACCAAGGGCCGGCACGACCCCTGCGTCGGCATCCGCGCCGTTCCGGTGGGCGAGGCGATGGCGGCGATCGTCCTCGCCGACCACTTCCTGCGAGATCGCGCGCAGACGGGGGCGGTGCGCGGCTGACGTTCGCTCAGCCGGCCCCGACGAGGCGCTTCAGCTTGGCGACGGCCTGGTCGGCCGGGGCCTGGTAGTCGACGGTGCCGACGAACCGGCCGTCCTTGTCGAAGAGGAGCACGGCGGCCGAATGGTCCATCGTGTAGTCGCCGCCCTCGAGCGCCACCTTGCGGGCGTAGACGCGGTGGCTCTTCACCACCGCGGCGATCTCCTCGGGCGTTCCCGAGAGACCGACGATGCGGGGGTCGAAGGACGAGAGGTAGGTTTTCATCGCCTCCGGCGTGTCGCGCTCGGGATCGACCGTGACGAACATGATCGCCAGCTTGTCGGCGTCCGGCCCGAGCGCCTCGAGCCAGGAGCCCGCCTCGGCGAGGGTGGTCGGGCAGACGTCGGGGCAGTGGGTGAAGCCGAAGAACATCGCCCGCGCCTTGCCGGGGAAGTCGGCCTCGGTGACGCGTTGGCCGTCGGTGCCGACGAGCGCGAACGGGCCGCCGATGTTGACGGTCGACACCCCGGCCGGCCGATCGCCGCCGAACAGGCCGAGCGCGACGGCGGTGACCGCCACGACGGCGCCGATGGCGACGGCCCACAGGCCGTATCGGAGGTTGGTCGACGGACGGGCGGCCATGGCGAATCTCCGAAGGGTTGGCTCAAGTTGATCGGTCGGGGCCGGGATCCGGCCGCGGCATCGCGACGAGCGGATCGGCGCTGTCGATCGGGTCGGGGGTGATGACGGCCCCCATCGGCGAGGTCGAGGCGAGGTCGAAACCGGTCTTGTCGGCCGGTGCCGTCGACGCCTTGATCGACATCCGCACCACCGCGAACGCCGCCATCAGGAGCTGGGTCACCGCGGTGAAGAGGAAGAGGCCGCTCGGGCCGATGCCCTGCATCACCAGCGCCGCGACCAGCGGTCCGATGATCGAGCCGAGCCCGTTCACGAGGAGGATGCCCGCCGCCGTCTCGACATAGCCGCCGCTCTGCGTCTTGTCATAGGCGTGGGCGGCCGCGAGCGAATAGCCCGGCAGCGTCAGGGCGCCGAACAGGAAGGCGAGGACGAGCAGGCCGTCCGTGCCGAGCGGGGCGAGCCACAGCGCGAGGCCGGCGATCGCCGACAGCACCAGCAGCACCGCCAGCACGAGGCGCCGGTCGAGGCGGTCGGACAGCCGGCCGACCGGCCACTGGCTGAGCGCCCCGGCGGCGATGGCGACCGCCATGAACACCGCGGTGTCGTCGATCGAGAGGCCGCTGCCGGTGCCGAACACCGGACCGAGCGCCCAGAAGGCGCCGTTGGCGCAGCCGATCATGAACGCCCCGGCGACGCCGACCGGCGCCGCGCGGATGAGCTCCATCGGCCTGAATCGGACGAGGGTGATCGGCGCCGGCTGCGCCGAGCGGGTGAGCGCCACCGGCAGCGCCGCGATCGAGACGAGCATCGAGGCGAGTACGAACGGCGCGAAGCCGGTCACCGGATAGAGCGTCACCATCAGCTGGCCGGCCATGATCGTCGTGAAGTTGACGACGATGTAGGCCGACATCACGAAGCCGCGATTCTCGTTGGTGGCGCGGTCGTTGAGCCAGCTCTCGATGATGAGGTAGAGCCCGGCGAAGCAGAAGCCGGAGATCGCACGGAGGATGCCCCAGGCGATCGGATCGACCGCGAGCGGGTGGGCGACGGCGACCGCCGCGGCCGCCGACACCATCGCCGAGAACGAGCGGATGTGCCCGACGCGCAAGATCATGAACGGCCCGAGCAGGCAGCCGCCGACGAAGCCGACATAGTAGGCCGAGCCGATCAGGCCGAGCGCCACGGTGTCGAAGCCGGCGGCCTCGCCGGCGAGCGGCATCAGCGTGATCTGCAGCCCGTTTCCCGCCAGGAGGAACGCCACCCCGAGCAGCAGGGACGCCACGGGTCTGAGAGTATGGGCCATTGCGGAGGCGGCCGGCGCAGGGGGGTGGACGGGCGGGCGAACGTGCTTCGACGGTCGCTACGGCGACGACGTGGCGAAAGCGTGTCGCTGCGCTCCGAGAGATTGGCCGCCCCGGCCGGACCCGGTCAGATCTCGAGCGCCCGCGCGGCCGGGTGGCCGAGGGCCGCGAGGGCGGCGCCGACGATGCCGGGCGCGTCGAGCCCGGCCTTGGCGATCATCGCTGCGGGGGTGTCGTGGTCGAGGTAGACGTCGGGAAGCGTGAGCGTGCGCACCTTGAGCCCGCCGTCGAGGAGGCCGTCGGCGGCGAGCGCGGCGAGCGCGTGGCCGCCGAAGCCGCCCGCCGAGCCTTCCTCGACCGTCAGCAGCACGGCGTGCTCGCGGGCGAGGCGACGCAGGAGATCGACGTCGATCGGCTTGGCGAAGCGGGCGTCGGCGACGGTCGTCGGCAGCCCCATCCGGTCGAGCTCGGCGGCGGCCGCGAGGCAGTCGGCGAGCCGGGTGCCGAGGGAGAGGAGGGCGATCGTGCCGCCCTCCTTGACGACCCGGCCGCGGCCGATCGCGAGCACCTCTCCGCGCGTCGGCAGTTCGACGCCGACGCCCTCGCCGCGCGGGTAGCGGAAGGCGATCGGCCCGTCGTCGTAGGCGGCGGCGGTCGCCACCATGTGCACGAGCTCGGCCTCGTCGGACGGCGCCATGACCACCATGCCAGGCAGGCAGCCGAGAAAGGCGAGGTCGAAGGCGCCGGCGTGGGTCGGGCCGTCGGCGCCGACGAGGCCGGCGCGGTCGATGGCGAAGCGGACCGGCAGGTTCTGGATCGCGACGTCGTGCACGATCTGGTCGTAGGCGCGCTGCAGGAAGGTCGAGTAGATGGCGCAGAACGGCTTCATGCCGTCGGCGGCGAGGCCGGCGGCGAAGGTCACCGCGTGCTGCTCGGCGATGCCGACGTCGAAGGTGCGCTTCGGGAACGCCTCGCCGAAGAGGTCGAGGCCGGTGCCGGAGGGCATCGCCGCGGTGACGGCGACGATCCGGTCGTCGGCCTCCGCCTCCTGGATCAGGCTGTTCGCGAAGACCCGCGTGTAAGACGGTGCATTCGCTTTCGTTTTAGCCTGCTCGCCGGTGATCACGTCGAAGCGGGAGACGCCGTGGTACTTGTCGGCCGAGGCCTCCGCCGGCGGGTACCCCTTGCCCTTGCGGGTGACGACGTGGACGAGGACCGGGCCGGGCGCCGTGTCGCGCACGTTGCGCAGCACCGGCAGGAGCTGCTCGAAGCTGTGCCCGTCGATCGGGCCGACATAGTAGAAGCCGAGCTCCTCGAACAGCGTGCCGCCCATGGCCAGGCCGCGGGCGAACTCCTCGGCGCGCGCCGCGCCGCGCTCGACGAACCTCGGCAGGTGGCGGGCGAGGCCCTTCAGGACCTCGCGCAGCGACAGGTAGGTGCGGCCGGAGACGAGGCGGGCGAGGTAGCCGCTCATCGCCCCGACCGGCGGGGCGATCGACATGTCGTTGTCGTTGAGCACGACGATCAGCCGGGCGTGCAGGGCGCCGGCGTTGTTCATCGCCTCGTAGGCCATGCCGGCCGACATCGCGCCGTCGCCGATCACCGCGACGACGTTGTGGCGCTCGCCCTTGAGGTCGCGCGCGGCGGCGAAGCCGAGGCCGGCCGAGATCGATGTCGAGGAGTGGGCCGCGCCGAACGGGTCGTAGTCGGATTCCGCCCGCCTGGTGAAGCCGGAGAGGCCGCCGCCCTGCCGCAGCGTGCGGATGCGGTCGCGCCGCCCGGTCAGGATCTTGTGCGGATAGGCCTGGTGACCGACGTCCCAGATCAGCTTGTCGCGCGGGGTGTCGAAGACGTGATGCAGCGCCACCGTCAGCTCGACGACGCCGAGGCCGGCGCCGAGATGGCCGCCGGTGACCGAGACCGCGTCGATGGTCTCCCGGCGGAGCTCGTCGGCGAGCTGGCGCAGCTCCGCGTCGGGCAGGCGCCGGAGCTCCTCCGGCGTCGGCACCCGGTCGAGCAGCGGAGTCTTCGAAGGATCGGTCAACGCGAGGCTCCGTCTCGCCGGTCGGTCGGCGCAGATGCGCGGCGGCATCGAAAGTTCCTGCTCCGGCCGAACGCGATCGGAGGGCGATGCTCGATGGACCAGTTTTCACTACACCCGGGCGAAGTCTGGGCGCAACGCGGGCGGCGCCGCGGCCGTTCAGCGCTCGGGCAGGGGAATGAACTCGCTCTCGCCCGGCACGGCGGCGAAGCGACCGGCCTTCCAGTCGCGCTTGGCGTCCTCGATCCGCTCCTTCGAGGAGGAGACGAAGTTCCACCAGAGATGGCGCGGCCCGTCGAGGGTGGCGCCGCCGAGCACCACCAGCCGCGTCGGCGTGACGGCGCGGACGGTGATCGCGTCGCCGGGCCTCAGCACGAGGAGGCGGCCCGGCTGGAAGCGGTCGCCGGCGATCTCGACGGTGCCGTCGACGAGGTAGATCGCCCGCTCCTCGGCCGCGGCGTCGACCGGCAGCGCCGTCCCCGCGGCGAGGGTCGCGTCGGCGAACAGGGTGTCCCAGGGCGTCGCGACGGGGGAGGTCGCGCCGAGGAAGGAGCCGACCACCACGCGCACGCTCGCCCCCGGCGCCTCGATGACCGGCAGCGCCTCGGCGCCGTGCGAGGCGAAGAAGGGGTCGCTCTCCTCCTCGCTCCTCGGCAGCGCCGCCCAGAGCTGCAGGCCCGCGAGGGTGCCGCCGGTGCGCCGCTCCTCGGCGCCGGTGCGCTCGGAATGGGCGATGCCGCGGCCGGCGCTCATCCAGTTGACCGCGCCGGGGCGGATCGTCTTCAGGCTGCCGAGGCTGTCGCGGTGCACGATGGCGCCGTCGAACAGGTAGGTCACGGTCGCGAGGCCGATGTGCGGGTGCGGCCGCACGTCGAGGCCTTCGCCGGGAACGAAGCGGCCGGGGCCCATCTCGTCGAGGAAGACGAACGGTCCGACGGTGCGGCGGCCGGCGGCGGGGAGGGCGCGCCGCACCAGGAAGCCGCCGATGTCGGCGGTGCGGGGCACGACGATCGTCTCGACCGGGCCGGCCGGACCGTCGTCGGGGGAGGCGATGCGGTCGTCGTCCACGGCGGTCTCCTTCCGGGGTCAGGCGCCGTCGAGCGGCTCCGTGCCGACCGGCGCGCCGTCGGCGCCGAGCTGCAGCTTCTCGACGCGCATCTCGGCGCGCTTCAGCAGCGCCTCGCAGTGCTTGCGCAGCGCCTGGCCCTGCTCGTACTTGGCGATCGACTGCTCGAGCGGCACCTGCCCGCGCTCGAGCTCGTCGACGATCCGCTCGAGCCCGCGCAGGGCGTCCTCGAACGACATCGACGCGATGGCCTCTGCGGCGTCGGGCGAATCGCTCATCGGTGCACTCCTCGTCGCGGGTCGGTCTCCCGCGGAAGATGGACGCGGCGGCGCCGCCGTCAAGCGCTCGGCGCTCAGCCGTCCATCAGGGTCATGACGTGGGCCGCCGTCGAGCGGGCGAGGCCCTCGAGGTCGTAGCCGCCCTCGAGCACCGAGACGACGCGGCCGCCGCAGCGCTTCGCCGCGATGTCGAGCAGCCGGCGGGTGATCCAGGCGAAGTCGGTCTCGGTGAGGCGGAGGTCGCCGAGCGGGTCGCGCACGTGGGCGTCGAAGCCGGCCGAGACCAGGATGAGGTCGGGCGCGAAGTCCTCGACCCGCGGCAGGATCGCGAGCTCCATCGCCTCGGCGAAGGCCTCGCCGCCGTCGCCCGCCCGGAGCGGCGCGTTGACGATGTTGCCGACGCCGGTCTCCGACGCCGCGCCGGTGCCCGGGAACAGCGGCATCTCGTGCGTCGAGGCGTAGAGCACGCTCGGGTCGGACCAGAAGATGTCCTGCGTGCCGTTGCCGTGGTGGACGTCGAAGTCGACGATCGCGACGCGCTCGGCACCGTGCGCGCGCTGCGCGTGGCGGGCGGCGACGGCGACGTTGTTGAACAGGCAGAAGCCCATCGCGCGCTCGGCCTCGGCGTGGTGGCCGGGCGGCCGGATGGCGCAGAAGGCGTTCGAGACCTTGCCGGTCATCACCTCGTCGACGGCCTGCGCGGCGGCGCCGATGGCGTGCAGCGCCGCCTCGAGGGTGCCGGGCGACATCGCCGTGTCGGCGTCGATGCGGACGATCCCGTTCGCCGGCGCGTAGGACTCGATGCGTGCGACGTGCTCGTCGGGGTGGGCGAGGCGGGCGAGGTCGAAGGTGCCGCGCGCGGCCGTCTCGCGCTGCAGCGTCTGGAAGCGCTCGTGCTCGAGGATGCGGTCGATCGCCCGGAGCCGGTCGGGCCGCTCGGGGTGGCCGAGCGGCGTCAGGTGCTCGAGGAACGACGGATGGGAGATCAGCAGCGTCGACACGCGCACCCCGCCAATTGGGAAGCCGGATCAGTGCGGATCGGCGCCACGCTTGTCAACCGCGGCCGGGTTCCGGCTCAGACGCGGCTGTAGACGTCTTCGAGGCGGACGATGTCGTCCTCCTCGAGGTAGCTGCCGGTCTGCACCTCGATCAGCTCGACCGGGATCTTGCCGGGGTTGGCGAGACGGTGCACGGCGCCGAGCGGCACGTAGACCGACTGGTTCTCGCCGAGCATCCGCACCGTGCCGTCGATCGTCACCTCGGCGGTGCCGCGCACGACGATCCAGTGCTCGGCGCGGTGCATGTGCTTCTGGAGCGACAGGGTGCCGCCCGGCTCGACGACGATGCGCTTGACCTGGAAGCGCTCGCCGCGGTCGATCGACTCATAGGAGCCCCACGGCCGGACGATGCGCGGATGCTCGACGACCTGGCGCGGCGCGAGGCCGCGCAGGTCGGCGATGAGGTGCTTCATCCGCGCGCTCTCGCCCTGCTTGCTGACCAGCACGGCGTCGCGGGTCGCCACGATGACGAGGTTCTCGACCCCGACCGCGCCGATCACCGGGCCGTCGGAGCGCACGAGGCAGCCGCTCGCCCCGACGAGCGCGACGGGGCCCTCGACATGATTGCCCTTCTCGTCGCGCGCGCCGAGATCGAGGATGGCGTCCCACGAGCCGATGTCGGACCAGCCGAAGTCGCCCGGCACGACGGCGGCGCGGCGGGTCTTTTCCATGACGGCGTAGTCGATCGAGATCTGCGGGATCTCGGTGAAGCGCTCCTTGTCGAGGCGCACGAAGCCGAGGTCGCGGCTCGCCGCCGCCACCGCCGCCCGCGCGCCGGCGGCGACCGCCGGGGCGTGCGCGTCGAGCTCCTCGAGAAAGGTCGTGGTCGAGAACAGGAAGTTACCGCTGTTCCACAGGCACCCTTCAGCGACGAGGCGGGCGGCGTCCGGCCCGTCCGGCTTCTCGATGAACGCCTCGACGGCGAAGGCGCCGCCGGCGACCGGCGCGCCGGGCCGGATGTAGCCGTAGCCGGTCGCCGGCTCCGTGGGACGGATGCCGAAGGTGACGATCGAGCCCGCGGCGGCCGCCACCGCGCCGGCGTCGACGCAGGCGAGGAAGCCCGCTCCGTCGGCGATGACGTGGTCGGCGGCGAGCGCCAGCACCAGCGACGGCCCGTGCGTGGCCTCGACATAGGCCGCCGCGGCGGCGAGGGCCGCCGCCGAATCGCGCCGCTCCGGCTCGAGGAGCACGGTGGCCGTGACGCCGACCTCGGCGGCCTGCCGCTCGGCGAAGAAGCGCAGCGCCTCGTTGGTGAGCACGACCGGCGGCGCGAAGCGCGGCGACGAAACCCGCTGCAGCGTCTGCTGGTAGGTCGAGAGGTCGCCGATGAGCCGCTGGAACTGCTTCGGCAGGCTGTCGCGCGAGACCGGCCAGAGGCGCGTGCCGGAGCCGCCGGCCAGGATCACCGGAACGATCTGCCGCGCTGCAGAGGTCGGGTCCATCGTCGTCTCCGTGCTGCCGCCGGCCCCCGCGCCGGCGGCGCGAACCATAAAGTCTCGCGGGCCGCGAGGCGAGCGCAAAGCCTGCCGCCTTTCAAGGCGGCCGCGGACTTGCTTGACCCCGTGACGCGGCGGGCGTCATGATCGATTCGCGGGCGGAGGCGTTGGGGAATGGTGGGTCAGCAGGGCGCGGCGGCCGGGCGGCTGCTCGAGACCCTAGCCGCGGTCGCCGCGACGCTCGCGAAAGCGGGCAACTGGACCGACGTCGCGCCGTCCGTGCTGGCGCAGCTCGCGGTCGCGCTCGACGCCAGCCGCGCCTACCTCTTTCGCGTGCATGAGGTGTCCGGCCTCGGTCTCGGGCAGACCTGCGTCGTCGACTGGGCGGCGCCGGGCCTGAAGCCGCTGACCGGCGACGTGCGCAACACCGACGAGGACCTCACCGCGGGCGACCCGGTGCTGATGGCCTGGGCGAAGCGCCGCCGACGCGGCGAGACGATCTCCGGTCATACGCGCGACCTCTCGGGCTACCTGCGCGACGACTTCGAGTACCAGGGGATCCGCTCGTTCCTGTCGACGCCGCTGATGGTCCGCGGCGTCTGGTGGGGGCACCTCGGCTTCGACGACTGCGCGCGCGAGCGTGAGTGGACGGCCGAGGAGGTGGCGTTCCTGCAGACGAGCGCGCGCCTCGTGGCGGCGGCGGCCGAACGCTCCGACACGAGCCTCGTCGCCAGCGAGACGAGCCGCACGGCGATGCTGGCGAGCGCCCTCGACGCGGTCGTGACGATCGACGAGGCCGGCCGCATCCTCGAGTTCAACCCGGCCGCCGAGGCCACCTTCGGCTTCCGCCGCGACGAGGCGATCGGCCGCCTGCTCACCGACACGATCGTTCCGCCGCAGCACTGCCGCGGCCACGCCGAGGGATTCCGCAAATACCTCTCCGGCGGCCGCTCGCGCATCCTCGCCCAGCGCCTCGAGATCGAGGGGCGGAGGGCCGACGGCAGCGAGTTCCCGGTCGAGCTCACCATCACCGAGGTGCGCGCCGAGGGCCGGCGCTTCTTCACCGCCTATCTTCGCGACATCACCGAGCGACGCCAGTCGCTCGCGGCGCTCGCCGAAAGCGAGGCCCGGTTCCGCGCCCTGGTGCATGACCAGACCGAGAGCGTGACGCTCTGGGACGCCGAGTTCCGCTGCACCTTCGCCAACCGAGCCGCGGCCGACCTCTTCCACCAGACGCCGGAGGAGCATCTCGGCCATTTCGCGCACGAGACGATCGCGCCGCACATCTGGGTGAAGCTCGAGCCGGCCCTGCGGGCGCTGACGCCGGACGAGCCGGTGCATTGGAGCACCAACGAGAAGTTCCTGCCGGGCGGCGAGGTGCGCTGGTTCGAATGGTCGAACCGCGCGCTCTTCGGCGCGGACGGCGAGCGGCGCGGCTATCTCTCGGTCGGCCGCGACGTCACCGAGCGCCGGCAGCTCGCGGCGCAGCTCGAGCGCCTCGCCTTCGTCGACGGCGCCACCGGGCTGCCGAACCGCAACGCGGTGCTGAAGGCTGAGGGGACCGACGTCGACACCGCGATCGCCATCCGGCTCGTCGACTTCGGCGAGATGACCGCGACGCTCGGGCGCGCCTTCTCCGACCGCCTGCTCGCCGTCGTCGCCGGCCGCCTCGCCGAGGTGATCGCCGGCCGCGGGCAGCTGACGCGCACCGGCGAGACGGGCTTCGCGGTGCTGCTGCAGGCCCGTCCGGCCGAGACGGCCGACCTGTCGCGCCGCCTCGGCGATACTTTCCGGGCGCTCTTCGATCTCGATGGTCGGCGCGTGCTGCTCCGCGCCGCGATCGGCATCGCCCAGGGCGCCGGCGGCATCGAGCGTCTTCTGCTCGACGCCGAGATGGCCGCCCACGCCGAGCGGCCGGGCAGCATCGAGCGCTTCGACGCGGTGATGCGCACGCGCCAGCTCGAGCGGCTCGAGATCGAGGCGGGGCTGCGCGACGCGCTCGACCGCCGCCGCGACGAGATCCGCGTCGCCTACCAGCCGATCGTCGACCTCGCCACCGGTCGGCTCGCCGGCTTCGAGGCGCTGGCGCGCTGGCGGCATCCGACGCGCGGCGAGGTGCCGCCGGCGGTGTTCATCCCGATCGCCGAGGCGACCGGCCTCATCCTGCCGCTCGGCGAGCGCATCCTCGAGAGCGCCGTCGAGGAGGCGGCCAGCTGGCGGCCGCCGCTGCGCGGCAATGGCGTGCCGCTGTTCGTCGCGGTCAACCTGTCGGCGCACGAGTGCGCCGACCCGGAGCTGATCGATCGGGTCAAGCGCATCTTCGCGCGCTCGGCGATCGATCCGCAGATGGTCAAGTTCGAGCTCACCGAGAGCACGCTGATGTCGCAGGCCGAGCCGGCGGTCGAGGTGCTGCACCGGCTGCGGGAGCTCGGCTCCGGCCTCGCGATCGACGACTTCGGCACCGGCTATTCGAGCCTCAGCTACCTGCACCGCTTCCCGATCGACAACCTCAAGATCGACCGCTCCTTCGTCGCGCGCATGCTGCGCTCGCTGGCCGACCGCGAGATCGTCCGCGTGATGATCGACCTCGCGCACGGGCTCGGGCTGTCGGTGGTGGCCGAAGGCATCGAGACGGTGGAGATGCGCACGGCCCTCGTCGAGCTCGGGTGCGACCACGGCCAGGGCTACCTGCTCGGCCGGCCGATGGCCGCCAGCGCCGCCGCGGCGATGGTGGCCGAGGCGGCGTGAGGCCTCGTCCGCGGGGTTCGCCGGCCCGCCGTTCGGAGCCGCCGGACATGGCGCGCGTTCCCATTCACATGTGGACGCTTGACGAGAACAAAACATGAATATAGAAGGAACATACAGGCATCCAACAAGGGAGGCACCGATGACCCGCATTGCCAACGACGCCGCTGCCCTGGTCGCGCTCGCGCTGTTCGTCGCCACCGTGGTGGTCTGGGCCGAGGCGCTCGCCCGCTTCGCCTGATCCGATCGATCCGACTGTGGACGGCGCCGCGGCGCCGGTCGACAGGAGCGCCCGCGGCGGGCGACAGTGCGCCGGCGGTGCGTGTGGCGACGGCGGGAGACGGCAATGGCGGATGGACCCGACTTCGTTCACCTGAGGGTCCACTCCGCCTATTCGCTCCTCGAGGGGGCGCTGCAGATCAAGGCGCTGATCGGCCTCGCGGTCGCCGACGGCCAGCCGGCGCTGGCGGTGACCGACACCGGCAACCTGTTCGGGGCGCTCGAATTTTCCGAACGCGCCGTCGAGGCGGGGCTGCAGCCGATCATCGGCTGCGAGCTCTTCGTCGACTTCGCCGACGACGACGGGTCGCGCCGCGGCGCGCGCGAGGCGCTCCCCTCGATCATCCTCCTGGCGGCCACCGAGGCGGGGCTCGCCAACCTCGTCCGGCTGGTCAGCCGCTCCTATCTCGACACCGATTCGGCGCTGCGGCCGCACGTCGACCTCGATCGTCTCGCGCTCTGGGGCGGCGGCCTGGTGGCGCTGACGGGTGGGCCGGCGGGCCCGATCGATCGGGCGCTCGCCGCCGGCGCCGAGGGGCTGGCGCGGACCCGCCTCGACCGGCTCGCCGCCATCTTCGGCGACCGGCTCTATGTCGAGGTGCAGCGGCACGGCCGCGCGGAGGAGGCGGCGGTGGAGCCGGCGCTGCTCGCGCTCGCCTACGAGGTCGGCCTGCCGATCGTCGCCACCAACGACGTCTATTTCGGCTCGAGCGCCGACTACGAGGCGCACGACGCGCTGCTGGCCATCGCCGACGGCCGCACGCTCAGCGCCGACGATCGCCGGCGGCTGACGCCGGAGCACGGCTTCAAGTCGCGCGCCGAGATGCGCGCGCTCTTCGCCGACCTGCCGGAGGCGCTCGCCTCGACGGTCGAGATTGCGCGGCGCTGCGCGGTCCGGGCGACCAAGCGCAAGCCGATCCTGCCGCGCTTCGCCGAGGACGACGGCTCCGGCGACGGCGAGGCCGCCGAGGCGCGCCTGCTGCGCGCCAAGGCGGAGGAGGGGTTGGCGCTCCGGATCGCCCGCAACGGCCTCGCCCCCGGCTTCGACGAGGCGGCCTACCGCGCGCGCCTCGACTTCGAGCTCGGCGTCATCGAGCGGATGAAGTACCCCGGCTACTTCCTGATCGTCTCCGACTTCATCCAGTGGGCGAAGGCGCAGTCGATCCCGGTCGGGCCGGGCCGCGGCTCGGGCGCCGGCTCGCTCGTCGCCTACGCGCTGACGATCACCGACCTCGATCCGATGCGGTTCGGCCTCCTCTTCGAGCGCTTCCTCAACCCCGAGCGCGTGTCGATGCCGGACTTCGACATCGACTTCTGCCAGGACCGCCGCGATGAGGTGATCCGCTACGTGCAGGGGAAGTACGGCCGCAGCCAGGTGGCGCAGATCATCACCTTCGGGTCGCTGCAGGCGCGCGCCGTGCTGCGCGACGTCGGCCGCGTGCTGGAGATGCCGTACGGCCAGGTCGACCGCCTCTGCAAGCTGGTGCCGCAGAACCCGGCGAACCCGGTCACCCTGGTGAAGGCGCTGAAGGACGAGCCGCGCCTCGCCGAGGCGCGCGCCGCCGAGCCGGTGGTCGACCGCCTGCTCGGCATCGCCATCAAGCTCGAAGGCCTCTACCGCCACGCCTCGACGCACGCCGCCGGCATCGTCATCGGTGACCGGCCGCTCGAGGAGCTGGTGCCGATGTACCGCGACCCGCGCTCCGACATGCCGGTGACGCAGTACAACATGAAGTGGGTGGAATCCGCTGGCCTGGTGAAATTCGACTTCCTCGGCCTGAAGACGCTGACCGTCATCGACGTCGCGGTGAAGCTTCTCGCCCAGCGCGGCGTCGCGGTCGACGTCGGCGCGCTGCCGCTCGACGACCCGGCGACCTACGCGATGCTCGGCCGCGGCGAGACGGTCGGCGTGTTCCAGCTGGAAAGCCAGGGCATGCGCAAGGCGCTGGCCGGCATGCGGCCGGACCGCTTCGAGGACATCATCGCCCTCGTCGCGCTCTACCGGCCGGGCCCGATGGACAACATCCCGGTCTACAACCGCCGCAAGCACGGCCAGGAGGAGGCCGAGTTCCTCCACCCGATGCTCGAGCAGATCCTCAAGGAGACCCACGGCGTCATCATCTACCAGGAGCAGGTGATGCAGATCGCCCAGGTGCTCTCGGGCTACTCGCTCGGCGAAGCCGACCTCCTGCGCCGCGCCATGGGCAAGAAGATCCGCGAGGAGATGGAGGTGCAGCGCGCCCGCTTCGTCGAGGGCGCCGGCGCCAACGCCGTCACCGCCGACCAGGCGAACACCATCTTCGACCTCGTCGCGAAGTTCGCCGACTACGGCTTCAACAAGTCGCACGCCGCCGCCTACGCCCTCGTCGCCTACCAGACCGCGTGGCTGAAGGCCAACCACCCGGTCGAGTTCCTCGCCGCCTCGATGACGCTCGACATGGGCAACACCGACAAGCTGAACGACTTCCGCCGCGAGGCGCAGCGCCTCGGCATCGTCGTCGAGCCGCCGTCGATCGCCCGCTCGGGGGTGACGTTCTCGGTGGTCGACGGGCGGATCGTCTACGCCCTCGCCGCCGTCAAGGGCGTCGGCCACTCGGTGGTCGAGCACCTCACGGAGGTGCGCGCGGCGCGGCCGTTCGCCGACGTCTCGGACTTCGCCCGCCGCATCAACCCGAAGATCGTCGGCAAGCGGCCGCTCGAGAGCCTCGCCGCCGCCGGCGCCTTCGACTGCCTCGGCATCGAGCGGGCCCGCATGGTGGCCGGGCTCGACGTCGTCATGGCCGAGGCCGGCCGCACCCTGAGCGAGGCCGACGGCGGCCAGGCCGGCCTGTTCGGCGGCGAGGTGCAGCCGCTCCGCCTGTCCGAGACGCCGCCGTGGCCGCCGACCGAGCGGCTCGCCCGCGAGCACGCGGCGGTCGGCTTCTACCTCTCCGCCCATCCGCTCGACGAGTATCGCCCGGTGCTGGCGGCGCTCCGGGTGCAGATGTGGTCGGACTTCGCCGAGGCGGTGAAGCGCGGCGCCAGCGCCGGCCGCCTCGTCGGCACGGTGACGGCACGCCAGGAGCGGCGCACCCGCACCGGCAACCGCATGGGCATCATCAAGATGTCGGACCCGACCGGCCAGTACGAGGCGGTCGCCTTCTCCGAGACGCTGGCGGAGAACCGCGACCTGCTCGAGCCCGGCCAGTCGGTGATCCTGTTCGTCGGCGCCGAGGAGCGCGAGGACGGCATCAGCGTGCGCATCCAGAACGTCGAGGCGCTCGACGGCGCGGCGCTGAAGATGAAGAAGGGGCTCAGGATCTACCTGCGCGACGCCGCGCCGATCGAGCCGATCGCCAGGCAGCTTCCCGCCGGCGGCGACGGTGAGGTCAGCCTCGTCCTGATGGTCGAGGCCGGCAAGCGCGAGGTTGAGGTGCGCCTGCCCGGAAAATACCGCCTGTCGCCCCCCCTCGCGGGCGCGCTCAGGACGGTGCCGGGGATCGTGCAGGTGGAGTTCGCGTAGAGGGGGAGGATAGGCGCTACGGCGCCAGAATCGTTCTTCCGGCCTCACCCTTGGTGCGCGCCGCTCTCTTGGTTCTTGCCGTTCAAGCCGAAGGCGCGCGAGCCGAGCTTTCTCGTCCACATCGCTTCGAGTCTGAGGATGTCGTCGCGCGACGCATTCGAACCCGCGGTCTCTAGAATCGAGACGATGTAGCGTCGGCGTCCGGCCTTGATCAGGAACACGTTTCCGCCGTGGCCGTTGGCTTCGTAGTCCATGAAGCGACCGAGGAAGCCGTCGCCGCCCGTCGCGGAGCCGACGTACTGCCGTCCGTTCTCGTCATCGACGAGCAAGTAGACGCCTCTGCTGACGCGGAGAATCTGCTGCCAGCTGACGGGCAGGGCGGAAATCCGCTCGGAGCTCTCGCGAAAGTGGAAGAAGCCAGGAAACGGAGGCTCCTCGACGACTTTGCGGAGCTCGACGATCGGCTTAGGTTGGCGGCTGGAGCGTTGAATCCAGGAACGAAAGCCTTCGCCCCATTTGATCACCAGCCGCCCGACGAGATCGTCCAATGAGTTGTCTCGAACCAGGCTGTAGAGGTGGTTTCCGGGGCCGTGCGGCTTGCCTCGGAGCGGGCAGATGTCGTCCGGTGGGCAAGGTCCGCAGCTTTCGATGGAGTAGAGACCAGCCAACACGGTCGCTTCGCCGTGATCGACGACGAACGACGCCAGGAGGCCGCCCACGTCGAACAGGTAGCCGTTCTTTCCACGTGCGTTGGCGCCCTGGACCGACTGATAGAGTTCGAAAGCGGGCCGATTCGATCGCCACAGGATGTAGGGCGTCAGGCCCTTCCCCCGATTGTCCTTGTGCCTGGCCAGTTGGACGCGGTCTGGCGAGATGCCGTAGACCGTCAGGACGTGATTGAATGTGAGCCGAGAGTTGGCTTCCACCCGCTACTCCGCCGCGCTCTTCTGCACGTAGCCGAGCCGCTGGTTGAGCGCCTCGATGAGGCCGATGGCGGCTTCGGCGATCACCGTGCCGGGGGGGAAGATCGCGGTGGCGCCGGCGGCCTTTACCGCGTCGTAGTCCTGCGGCGGCACGACGCCGCCGACGACGATCATGATGTCCGGCCGGCCGGCGGCGGCGAGCGCCTGCTTCAGGGCCGGCACCAGCGTCAGGTGGCCGGCGGCGAGCGAGGAGACGCCGACGACGTGCACGTCGTTCTCCACCGCCTGGCGCGCCGCCTCCTCGGGGGTGGCGAACAAGGGGCCGATGTCGACGTCGAAGCCGAGGTCGGCGAAGGCCGAGGCGATCACCTTCTGGCCGCGGTCATGGCCGTCCTGGCCCATCTTGGCGACCAGGATGCGCGGCCGGCGGCCGTCGTTCTCCTCGAAGGCATGGATCAGCGCCTGCACGCGCGTCAAGGCATCGCTCATGCCGAGCTCCCGCTTGTAGACGCCCGAGATCGAGCGGATCTCGGCGCGGTGGCGGCCGAACGCCGTCTCCATGGCGAGGCTGATCTCGCCCACCGTCGCCTTGGCGCGCGCCGCGTCGATCGAAAGCGCGAGGAGGTTGCCCTGGCCGCTCGCGGCCGCGGCGGTGAGGGCGGCGAGCGCCGCCGCGGTCGCCGCGCCGTCGCGCTCGGCCTTGAGGCGGGCGAGCTTCTCGATCTGCTGCGCGCGCACCCCGGCGTTGTCGACCTTGAGCACGTCGATCGGCTGCTCCGAGGTCGGGCGGTACTTGTTGACGCCGACCACCGTCTGCACGCCGGCATCGATGCGCGCCTGCGTCTTGGCCGCCGCCTCCTCGATGCGGAGCTTCGGCACGCCGGCCTCGATCGCCTTTGCCATGCCGCCGTGCCCCTCGACCTCGTCGATGTGGGCGAGCGCCTTCAGGGCGAGGTCGTGCGTCAGCCGCTCGACGAAGAACGAGCCGCCCCACGGGTCGATGATCCGCGTCGTGCCGGATTCCTGCTGCAGCAGGATCTGGGTGTTGCGGGCGATGCGGGCGGAGAAGTCGGTCGGCAGCGCCAGCGCCTCGTCGAGCGAGTTGGTGTGCAGCGACTGGGTGTGCCCCTGCGTGGCCGCCATCGCCTCCACCATCGTGCGCGCCACGTTGTTGAACACATCCTGCGCGGTGAGCGACCAGCCGGAGGTCTGGCTGTGGGTGCGGAGCGAGAGCGAGCGGTCGTCCTTCGGCTGGAAGGCGTCGCGCACCAGGCGCGCCCACAGCAGGCGGGCGGCGCGCATCTTCGCCACTTCCATGAAGAAGTTCATGCCGATGGCCCAGAAGAACGACAGGCGCGGCGCGAACTGGTCCACCGGCAGCCCGGCGGCGACGCCGGCGCGGATGTATTCGATGCCGTCGGCGAGCGTGTAGGCGAGCTCGAGGTCGGCCGTCGCCCCGGCCTCCTGCATGTGATAGCCGGAGATCGAGATCGAGTTGTACTTCGGCATGTGGGCCGAGGTGTAGGCGAAGATGTCGGAGATGATCCGCATCGAGGCCGCCGGCGGGTAGATATAGGTGTTCCGGACCATGAACTCCTTGAGGATGTCGTTCTGGATGGTGCCGGACAGCTTCTCCTGCGGAACGCCCTGTTCCTCGGCGGCGACGATGTAGAGCGCGAGCACCGGCAGCACGGCGCCGTTCATCGTCATCGACACGCTCATCTGGTCGAGCGGAATGCCGTCGAACAGGGTACGCATGTCGTAGATGGAATCGATCGCGACGCCGGCCATGCCGACGTCGCCGGCCACCCGCGGGTGGTCGCTGTCGTAGCCGCGGTGGGTGGCGAGGTCGAAGGCGATCGAGAGGCCCTTCTGCCCGGCGGCGAGGTTGCGGCGGTAGAAGGCGTTGGAATCCTCGGCCGTCGAGAAGCCGGCGTACTGCCGGATCGTCCACGGCTGCTGGACGTACATCGTCGGGTAGGGGCCGCGCACGAAGGGCGGCAGCCCCGGCCAGGTGGCCGTGAAGTCGATCCCGGCGCGGTCGGCCGGCCCGAACGACGGGGCGACGGCGATGTCTTCCGGCGTGATCCACGCCTCGCCCGCGACGACGGGTGCCTCGACGGCGAGCGGCCGCCAGGGCCGGTCGGCGAAATCCGGAACGCGCACCATCGCCTTCACGCCTCGTTGCCCCGAATGGACGGGAACCAGTCTAGCACGCCGTGGCGTGCCGTCATGCGGCCGCCGGCCGCGCGGTCAGGCGACACCGGCGAGCCGCTGCAGCGCCGCGAGTGCGGCCACCGCGTCGGCGCCGGCGGAGAGGAACGCCGCCGCGCCGGCCTCGCGCAGCGCCGGGTCAGGCCGCCCGGCGACGACGACCGGGCCGACGGCGGCGAGCGCCGTCACCATCGCCGGGCCGCTCTCGGCGTAGACGGCGTCGGTCGCCGACAGGCAGGCGAGGGGAGCGCCGCTGGCGCGGTAGGCGGCGACCGCCGCGTCGATGTCGGGGTAGCCGTCGCCCGCCGTCGCGGCGATGCCGCCGGCGGCGAGCAGGTTGCGCGTCCACATCGTGCGCGCGCCGTGCGCGGCGACCGGGCCGATGGCGGCGAGGAACGCCGTCGGCGGCGCACCGGTCCTCGCCGCGTGCGCGTCGGCGGCGTCGCGCAGCCGCTCGAACGGCTCGGCGATGCGGTGCGGAGCGAGCGGGGCGACGCGCGGCCCGGCGGCGGCGTGGGTGCGGCGGGCGGTCTCCCGCTCGTCGCCGCGGGCGGCGGCGAGGTGGGTCTCGAAGCTCGCGTCGATCGGCGCTCCGGCGACCGGACGGGCGACGTCGACGACCGAGACGGGGCCCTCGCCGAGGTTCGGGAACTCGCTGGTGCCGGTGATCGGCCGGCGGCGGTTGGCGATGGTGGCGAAGCGGGTGTCGCGGGCCGCGGCGACGGCGCCGGCGAGGCCGCCGTCCTCGATCGCCGCGGCGAGCCCGCCGGACCGCTCGATGGCGCGGAAGCCGTCCCACGCCGCGGCGGCGAGCGCCTCGGTCATCGCCTCGACGGCGCCCGATCCGGCGGCCGGATCGGCGACGCGCCAGAGGTTCGATTCCTCGAGCAGGATCGTCTGCAGGTTGCGGCCGATGCGGCGGGCGAAGCCGTCGGGCAGGCCGAGCGGCTGGGTGAACGGCAGCGCGGTGACGGAATCGGCGCCGCCGACCCCGGCGGCGAAGGCGGCGACCGTCGCGCGCAGGAGGTTGGTATAGGGGTCGCGGCGCGTCATCGAGCGCCAGGCGGTCTCGGCGTGGATCTGGGCGGCGACCGGCGGGTGGCCGCTGTCGGCGAGCACTTCGGCCCACAGCGCGCGCAGCGCCCGCACCTTGGCGATCGTCGCGAACTGCTCGACGTCGGCGGAGATCGCGAAGCCGATGCGGCGGGCCGGGGCCTCGTCCACGCCGGCCTCGGCGAGGAGGCGCAGGTAGGCGACGCCGGCGGCGACGACGGCCGCGAGCTCCTGGGCGTCGGTGGCGCCGGCGGCGTGCCACGGCCGGCCGTCGGCCAGGAACCAGCTGCCGCCGACGCGGTGGCGGGCGAGGCTCGCCGCGATCTCGGCGTGCTCGGTCAGCGTCGCCGGCCACGGCAGCGCCATCCGGCCGGAGGCGGCGAAGGTGCCGAGCGGATCGAGGCCGAGCGCCGCGTCGAGCGCCTCCGGCGCGACCGCCCGCCGCTCGGCGAGGGCGAGGAGGAGCGCCGCCGCGCGCGGGGCGGCCGCCCCGGCCTCGAGGCGGATCGGCAGGGCGTCGAGGATCACGTCGGCGAGCGCCCGGTCGAGCGCGTCGAGGTCGTCGGCGACGAGGCCGTAGCCGTAGGCCGTCGGCGCGCCGGCGAGAATGATCGCGAGACCGCTCGCCCCGCCGTGCAGGTCGTCGAGGACCTGGGCGTTGGCGGCGGCGGGAACGGGATGGTCGAGGCGCTGCACGACGCGCCACGGCGCGGCGAGCGGGCGGGCGGGCGCCGCGGCGGCGTCGGCCGGCGGATAGAGCGGGGCGACGGCGATGCCGTCCTCGGTGCGCGAGAGCAGGCTGTCGAACGGGCGGCCCTTCAGCGCCTTTTCGGCGAGGACGCGCCAGTCGGCCTCCCCGAAGACGGTGAACCCGTCGGCGAGCGGCGTCGCCGGGCGCGTCAACTCGGTCATCCGATCCATCCCCTTCGGCGGGCGCGTCCGGCGCCTGCCGTCCGCGCACCACCCTCCCGCGCCCTCTTTAGCGAGCGCGGCGCGGCGAGCGCAAGCGGCTGGCGGGCCCGGCCGGCGCGGGTCGCGACCGGATGCCGCGACGACGGGCCGGAACGGAGGAGGGCGGAGAGCCGCGCCGTCAGAGGATCTGCGACAGGCCCGGGATCTCGGCGATGATCTTGTCGACGAGCTCCTCGCCGGCGTGCGTCTTGGCGTAGGCGATCACCTCCTTGGTGACGTCCTGGACCTGGCCCATGTCGAGCCCGGCGCCGGTCAGCTCGTTCAGGGCGGCCATCGCGCCCATGCCGCCGAGGAGGTTGCTCAGCCGGCCGCCGAACAGGCCGGTCTTGCCGCCCTCGCCGTGCTTCTTGAGCAGTTCCTCGGCGCCCGGCAGCTTCTGCACGAACTCGGCCACGAGCTCCGAGGGGCCGTCCCGGTTGAGGAAGTTGATGATGATCTCGATCGCCTTGCGCGCGAGGCTCTCGTCGATGCCCGTCCGCTCCTGAATGCGCGCGATCAGCTCGTCCATCGTCATCAAACCTCGTTGTTCGGGGCGTCGGCCCTCTTGGTGCGGCGACAATGAACCCAAAGTCGGGCCCGGCCGCAAGCGCCGTCCCGCATCCGTCGACTGATCCGACGCCGCACCCCGTGCGTATGGACCGTGTCCCTCGTGCGGCAGGAGCATCATGCTGAAATACGTGGTCGCCTATTTCTCCACCGGCCTCGTCTTCCTGGTCGCCGACGGCATCTGGCTCGCCACCATGGCGCCGGCCGTCTATCGGCCGCGGCTCGCCCCGGTGCTGGCGGAGACGGTGAGCCTCGGCCCCGCCGTCGCCTTCTACCTCCTCTACGTCGTCGGCATCGTAGTCTTCGCGGTCGGCCCGGCGCTCGAATCGGGCCGCTGGAGCACCGCCGCCGGCTATGGCCTCCTCTTCGGCTTCTTCTGCTACGCGACCTACGACCTCACCAACCAGGCGACGCTCAGGACGTGGTCGACGACGGTCACCGTGCTCGACATCGCCTGGGGCGCCTTCGCGACGGCCGTCGCGGCGACCCTCGGCATGCTGGCCACCTCGGCCCTTCTCGACGTGATCGCCGCGGACGGTTGACGCGACGTCGGTGGCGTGACGCCCATGAGCCGGCCTGATACCCATCGCCGATGGACATCTCGCACTTTCTCGCCGACATCGAGGGCTTCGTGCGCGCCGACGGCGCGGTCGCGGTCGCCGTCATCCTGTTCCTCGAAGCGATCGGGATGCCGCTGCCGGGCGAGTCGCTGCTGATCTTCTCGGGCATCCTCGCCGGCAAGGGCGAGCTCGCGCCGGCGCCGCTGTTTGTCGCCGCCTGGGTCGGTGCGATCGCCGGCGACAATGCCGGCTTCCTGATCGGCCGGTTCGTCGGCCGACGGCTGATTTTGCACTACGGCGCCCGCATCGGGCTGACGGCGGCGCGCTACGAGAAGGTCGAAGCGGCGTTCACGCGCTATGGGCCGGTGACGGTCGGCTTCGCCCGCTTCGTCGCGGTGCTGCGGCAGCTCAACGGCCTCGTCGCCGGAACGGGCGGCATGGAGTGGCGGCGCTTCGTGGTCTTCGACGCGCTCGGGGCGGCCGCCTGGGTCGCCGTGTGGGGTGGCGGCTCATACCTCTTCGGCGGCGCCCTCGAAAGCCGGCTGGTGCCGTTCGCCGAGCATGTCGCGGCACACGTCGGCGCGCCGGCCCTGCTGGCGGCGGGCGGGCTCGTGCTCATCGTGGTCGCCGCCGTCTTCGTCCTGCGCCGGCGGCGCTGAGCGCAGGGCTACTCGAGCAGCGCTATTCGAGCAGCGCGACGTCGTACTTCGCGGTGAGCCGCCGGATCGTCTCGTGGTCGCGGTCCTCGACCGTGTCGACCTCGATGAAGTAGTTGCCGAACCGGCCCGGGACGATGGTCAGCAAGAGCTTGCCCGGTGTGGCGCCGACGTTGCGGAAGGTGTGCGGGATGTCGCGCGGGCCGACGAGGTTGCTGCCGGGGCCGACGGTCAGGGTCTGGTCGCCGACCCGGAACTCGAAGGTGCCCTCGATGACGTAGAAGATCTCCGTCTCGTGCCGGTGGACGTGCAGCGGCGGCCCCTTGCCGGGCGGGATCGTCTGCTCGAGGATCGCGTAGGCCTCGCCGACCTCGTCGGGGCGGACGAGGATGCGGGACCGCCCGTCCAGCACGTTGACGGCGTCGTCGCCGCCGCCGAGCCGGACGATCGGCACGGTCGTTTCGGTCGTCTCGAGCATGGCCCACCTCCTGGTCTCGGTTTGCGACGAAGGGGATCTCCCCCATTCGGGGGAAGTCGCTTCCGTCCCGCCTTGCTATCCAACCTCAAAGACGCCTGTCCGTGCCGCGCCCCCGTGCCTCGATCGCGCCGAAGCGGCCGCCCGGCCGCCATGGCCTCGATTGCAACGGGCTTCCGCAGAATGCACTCAAAAAGTGTATTTATGGATTGATACATCCGGTGATAATGTCTCGCAGCGCGTTCACTCCCGAATTTCCCCGTTCGAAACGGACCGCCATGACCGATCCATCGCACGCCACCCCGAGCGAGGTCGCCGCCTTCGTCGAGCGGATGTCGGCCGACCTCGCGGCGCTCTCCCGGTCGAGTGGCCTCGATTTCCTCGCCTACCTCCTGGACGTCGCCCGTGCCGAGGCGGCCTCGGCGGCCATGTCGGCGGCGACGCTCAGCCGATCCGGGATACGAGGCCACCCGGATGCCGCTCCAGGCGTCCCGCGAGCTCGAGTTCCAGGAGAATGACCATCACCGTCGACGCGCCGAGCCGCGTGTGCCGGACGATCGCGTCGACGGCGACCGGCGTCGGCCCGAGGGCAGTGAGCACGGTCGCGCGGGCGTCGTCGTCGGGTTCGGGCGGCGGCGGCATCTCGACCTCCGGCTCTGCCATCGGTGTCGTCGGGGGATAGGGATCCTCAATGCGCCGGCCGAGCCCGGCGAGCACGTCGTCGGCGGTCTCGGTCAGCGTCGCGCCGTCGCGAAGGAGTTGGTTGCACCCCTCGGCGCGCGGGTCGAGCGGCGAGCCGGGCACCGCGAACACCTCGCGCCCCTGCTCGAGGGCGAAGCGGGCGGTGTGCAGCGACCCCGACCGGCGCGCCGCCTCGACGATGACGGTGCCGAGGCCGATGCCGGAGATGAGCCGGTTGCGGCGGGGAAAGTCCTGCGCGCGCGGCGACCAGCCGAACGGCATCTCGCTGACGAGGGCGCCGCCCGCGGCGACGATCCGCTCCACCAGTGGTCCGTGCTCGGGCGGGTAGAGCCGGTCGAGGCCGCCGGCGAGCACGGCGATGGTGCCGCTCTCGATCGCCGCCTCGTGCGCTGCCGCATCGATGCCGCGGGCGAGGCCGGACACGATGACGAGGCCGCGGTCGCCGAGCCCGCGCGCCAGCCGCTCGGCCATCATCCGGCCGGCCACGGAGGCGTTGCGCGAGCCGACGATGGCGACCGCCGGGCGTATCAGGGCGGCGTCCGCGCCGAGCACGGCGAGGAGCGGCGGCGGGGCGTCGATCTCCGCCAGCACCGGCGGATAGCCCGGCTCGCCGATCGCCACGAAGCGGGCGCCGAGGCGCTCCGCCGTCACGAGCTCGGCGTCGGCCTCGGCCTCCGTCGCGATGCGCAGCCGGCGGCTGGCACCGCCGCGGCGCGACAGCTCGGGCAAGGCCTCGAGAGCCGCCGCGGCCGATCCGAAGTGGTTGACGAGGGTGCGGAAGGTTGACGGGCCGACATTCTCCGAGCGGATGAGGCGCAGCCAGGCGCGGCGCTGGTCGTCGCCGAGCCGCCGCCGGCCGCCGGCCTCGCCGCGCGAGGTCATGACCGCTTTCCGATGCGGCCTTCCGTGCCGGCGAGCAGCCGGCGGATGTTCTCCGCGTGGCGGATCCACAGCAGCACCGCGAGCGCGGCGAACAGGGCCGCGAGCTCCGGCCTCCCGAACGCGAGGAGGAGCGGGGGAACCACGGCGCTGGCGACGAGGGCGGAGAGCGAGGAGTAGTGCGAGAGCGCCGCCACCGCGATCCAGATCGCGCCAAAGGCGAGGGCGAATGGCCAGGCGAGGCCGAGCAGCACGCCGATGTAGGTGGCGACGCCCTTGCCGCCGCGGAAGCCGAGCCAGACCGGGAACAGGTGGCCGAGGAAGGCGCCGAGCCCCGCCGCCATCGCCGCCGTCTCGCCGAAGAGGCCGGCGAGCAGCACCGCCGCCGTGCCCTTCAGCATGTCGCCGAGGAGCGTCGCCGCGGCGAGGCCCTTGTTGCCGGTCCGCAGCACGTTGGTCGCGCCGATGTTGCCGGAACCGATCGCCCGGATGTCGCCGAGGCCGGCGACGCGCGTGAGGAGAAGGCCGAAGGGGATGGTGCCGAGCAGGTAGCCGACGGCGAGCGCGATCAGCGCGGCCCACGGCGCGGCGAGGATCGTCGGATCGGGCACAGAATCCTCCCTCGGGGCGCGCCGCGTTTCGGGCCGCGCACGGCGCGGAGCGGGTTGCGCTCAGCGCGGAGCGTAAGTGTGGACCGTGCGCCCCGCAACCAGGGTGCGGAGGACCCGGCCCTGCAGCCGCGCGTCCTCGTAGGGCGTGTTCTTGGCGTGCGAGACGAGGGTCTCCGCCTGCACCACCCACGGCGCCCCGAGGTCGACGAGCACGAGATCGGCGGCGGCGCCGGGCGCCAGCGTGCCGGCCTCGAGGCCGAGGCGGCGGGCGGGGGCGGTCGACATCGCGTCGATCAGCCGGGCGAGCGGCACCTCGCCGGAATGCACGAGGCGGAGCCCGGCGGCGAGCAGCGTCTCGAGGCCGATCGCCCCGTCCGCCGATTCGGCGAACGGCTGCCGCTTGGTCTCGACGTCCTGCGGGTCGTGGCTCGAGACGACGATGTCGATGGTGCCGTCGGCGAGCGCCGCCACCATCGCGCGCCGGTCGTCCTCGCCGCGCAGCGGCGGCGAGAGCTTGAAGAAGGTGCGGTAGGCGCCGACGTCGAGCTCGTTCAGCGTCAGGTGGGTGACCGCGATGCCGGCGGTGACGTCGAGACCGCGGTCCTTGGCGGCGCGGATCGCCGCGGCCGCATCGGCCGAGCTCAGCTGCGCGGCGTGGTATCGCCCGCCGGTCAGCGCCGCGAGGCGCAGGTCGCGGTCGACCATGATCGTCTCGGCCTCGCGCGGAATGCCCGAGAGCCCGAGCCGCGAGGCCGTTTCGCCCTCGTTCATCACGCCGGAGCCGACGAGGTCGGGGTCCTCGACGTGGTGGGTGACGAGGGCGCCGAAGTCGCGCGCGTAGGTGAGGGCGCGGCGCATCACCCGCGCGCTCGCCACCGCCCGCCGCCCGTCGGTGAAGCCGACGGCGCCGGCCTCGGCGAGGAGGCCGAACTCGGTCGTCTCGCGCCCGGCGAGGCCCTTGGTCAGCGCCGCCATCGGGTGGACGCGGACGATCGCCGTGTCGCGCGCCCGGCGCAGGATGAAGTCGACCAGCGCCGGATCGTCGATCGGCGGATCGGTGTCGGGCATCACGATGATGGTGGTGACGCCGCCTGCCGCCGCCGCCCGGCTGGCGCTCTCGAGCGTCTCGCGGTGCTCGTGCCCCGGCTCGCCGACGAACACCCGCATGTCGACGAGGCCGGGCGCCACCACGAGGCCGCGGCCGTCAACGATCTCGGCGCCCTCGGGCGTGCCCTGGTTCAGCGCCCCGGGGCCGGCGGCGACGATCCGCCCGTCGGCGACGAGGACGGTGCCGACGGCGTCGAGCCCGCGCGAGGGGTCGACGATGCGGGCGCCGGTGACGGCGAGGGGGCGCGGCCGGTCCATCGTCAGCCGCCGTTCGGAAGGTTCATCGCGAGCGCCTCCAGGATCGCCATGCGCACGGCGACGCCCATCTCGACCTGCTCGCCGATGACGCTCTGGGGGCCGTCGGCGACCGCCGGGTCGATCTCGACGCCGCGGTTCATCGGGCCGGGATGCATCACGATGGCGTCGGGACGGGCGAGGGAGAGCTTCGCCGCGTCGAGGCCGAAATAGCGGAAGTACTCGCGCACCGAGGGCACGAACGAGCCGTCCATCCGCTCGCGCTGCAGGCGCAGCATCATCACGACGTCGGCGTCCCTCAAGCCTTCGTCCATCCGCCGGTAGACCTCGACGCCCATCCGCTCGATGCCGGCGGGCAGCAGCGTCGAGGGCGCCACTACCCGCACCCGCGCGCCGAGCGCGTTGAGGAGGAGGATGTTGGAGCGGGCGACGCGGGAGTGCAGGACGTCGCCGCAGATCGCCACCACGAGCCCGCCGATGCCGCCCTTGTGGCGGCGGATGGTGAGCGCGTCGAGCAGCGCCTGGGTCGGGTGCTCGTGCGCGCCGTCGCCGGCGTTGATCACCGAGCAGTCGACCTTGCGGGCGAGGAGGGCGACGGCGCCGGCCGCGTGGTGGCGGACGACGAGGATGTCCGGCCGCATGGCGTGCAGCGTCTGCGCCGTGTCGACCAGCGTCTCGCCCTTCTTCACCGACGAGGAGGCGACCGACATGTTCATGACGTCGGCGCCGAGCCGCTTGCCGGCGAGCTCGAACGACGACTGGGTGCGCGTCGAGGCTTCGAAGAAGAGGTTGATCTGGGTGCGGCCGCGCAGCACGGACCGCTTCTTCTCGACCTGGCGGCTCAGCGCCACGGCATCGTCGGCGAGGTCGAGCAACGCCTCGATCTCCGCCGGAGCGAGCCCCTCGATGCCGAGGAGGTGCCGGTGCGGAAAGAGGCGGGGAGAGCCGGAGGATGCGTTCATCAAAGCCAAGCTCGTAGGCACATTCGGCCGCCGGGGCAAGGCGCTCCGCGCGACTATCCACCGCCGGATGCGGAAGAAGGCCTCAGCGCTGGCGCAGCGACGCGACGGCTTCCCACAGGGCGGCGTAGGAATCGACGACGCGGTCGGGCCCGAGGTCGGAGACCGGCACGTCGGTGTAGCCGAACGTCACCGCCACCACCGGCACGCCGGAGGCGCGCGCGGCGTCGATGTCGGTGCGGGAATCACCCACCATGATCGCGTCGGACGCCGCGCCGCCGGCGGCGGCGACCGTCTTCAGGATGTGGTCGGGGTGGGGCTTCGAGACGCCGTAGGTGTCCTGGCCGGCGATCGCCGCGAAGCGGTCGGTGAGGCCGAGCTTGTCGAGCAGCAGGCGCGACAGGCGCTCGTACTTGTTGGTGCACACCGCGAGGAGGTAACCCTCGGCCGAGAAGCGGTCGAGCGCCGCCTCCAGGCCCTCGAACGGCACGCTCTCGTCGGCGATGCGGTCCTCGTAGATCTCGAGGAAGCGGGCGTTCGCCCGGTCGAGCTCGTCGGCGCCGAGCGTCACGCCGCGCGCCGCGAAGCCGCGTGCCAGCATCACCCGCGCGCCGCGGCCGATCATCTCGCGGGCGACCTCGAAGGGAACCGGCGCGTGGCCGGCCTCCGTCAGCACCGTGTTGAGGGTGCCGAGCAGGTCGGGCGCCGTGTCGACGAGCGTTCCGTCGAGATCGAAGACGAGGACGGGCGGGGTCGGCATCGGGCCTCCTGATGGCTGGTCTGGTTCGACCGAGAGGTCTTTCGGGCGGGACGGGCGCTCCGGTCGTCGGCGTCCCGGAAGATCGCTGGTTCCTAGCCGATCCCGGCGGCCGCGTCTGCCGGGACGCGACGCCGCGGCCGGTTGGCCTCGCGGGCGAGGAATGTTAAGCACGCCCTCGCAAGAGGCCGCGCGTCTCGACCGGCCGACCCGCGGCGCCGTCGGAGCACCCATGAACGTTCATTCGAATTCCGCCGCGGCCGTCCTGCCGCTCGCCGACGCCGCTCTGCTGCGCGACCGCTGCTATATCGGCGGCGCGTGGGTGGGCGAACCGGCAGACGCCGTGTTCAACCCGGCCACCGGGGTGCTGCTCGGCAATGTGCCGCGCCTCGGCGCGGCCGATGCCGAGGCCGCCGTCGCGGCCGCCAAGGCGGCCTTTCCCGCGTGGTCGAAGCTCCTCGCCAAGGAGCGGTCGCGCATCCTGCGCCGCTGGTACGACCTGATCCTCGCCCACAAGGAGGATCTGGCGCTCATCCTGACGAGCGAGCAGGGCAAGCCGCTGACGGAAGCCCGCGGCGAGATCGAGTACGGCGCCTCGTTCGTCGAGTTCTATGCGGAAGAGGCGAAGCGCATCTACGGCGAGACCATTCCCGCCCACCGCGCCGACGCCCGCATCCTCGTCGCGCGCCAGCCGATCGGCGTCGTGGCGGCGATCACGCCGTGGAACTTCCCGGCGGCGATGATCACCCGCAAGGTCGCGCCGGCGATCGCCGTCGGCTGCACCGTCGTCTGCAAGCCGGCGCCCGAGACGCCGCTGACCGCGCTCGCGCTCGCGGTGCTGGCCGAGCGCGCCGGCATCCCGGCCGGCGTCATGAACATCCTGACCGGCGACGCCCCGGCGATCGGCGGCGTCTTCACCGGGAGCCCGGACGTCCGCGCGATCAGCTTCACCGGCTCCACCGAGGTCGGCAAGCTCCTGATGCGCCAGGCCGCCTCGACGGTGAAGAAGGTGGCGCTGGAGCTCGGCGGCAACGCGCCGTTCATCGTCTTCGACGACGCCGATCTCGATGCGGCGGTCGACGGGGCGATGGCCTCGAAGTTCCGCAACATGGGCCAGACCTGCGTCTGCGCCAATCGCATCTACGTGCAGGACGGCGTGTACGACGCCTTCGCCGAGAAGCTCGCGCGCGCCGTCGCGGCGCTGAAGGTCGGCGTCGGCACCGACGCCGGCGTCGAGCAGGGGCCGCTGATCACCTCCGAGGCGATCGACAAGGTCGAGCGGCACATCGCCGACGCCACCGGCAAGGGCGCCAAGATCGTGCACGGCGGCCGTCGCCACGCCCTCGGCGGCACCTTCTTCGAGCCGACGGTGCTTGCCGACGTGACGCCGGACATGCTGATCAGCCGCGAGGAGACGTTCGGCCCGGTCGCGCCGCTCTTCCGCTTCAAGGAGGAGAGCGAGGCGGTGGCGCTCGCCAACGCCACCGAGTTCGGCCTCGCCGCCTACTTCTACAGCCGCGACGTCGGGCGGATCTTCCGCGTCGCCGAGGCGCTCGAGTACGGCATGGTCGGCATCAACTCCGGCATCATGGCGACCGAGGTGGCGCCGTTCGGCGGCGTCAAGGAATCCGGCATCGGCCGCGAGGGCTCCTCGCACGGCGTCGAGGAGTTCGTCGAGATGAAGTACCTGCTCCTCGCGGGCCTCGACCGGTGACGCTCGCCGCCGATCCTGCCGCGCTGAAGGCCGCGGCCGCCGAGGCGGCGCTCGCCGCCGAGGTGCGCTCCGGCCAGCGGCTCGGCATCGGCACGGGCTCGACCGCCGAGGCGCTCGTCCATGCGCTCGGACGCGCGGTGGCGGCGGGCCTCGACGTCATCTGCGTTCCGACCTCGGAGCGCACGGCGGCGCTCGCCGGCTCGCTCGGCATCCGCCTGACGACGCTCGACGAGACGCCGGAGCTCGATCTCGCCATCGACGGCGCCGACGAGATCGGCCCCGACCTCGCCCTGATCAAGGGCGGCGGCGGGGCGCTCCTGCGCGAGAAGATCGTCGCCTCGGCGGCACGCCGCTTCGTCGTCATCGCCGACGGATCGAAGACCGTCGGAACGCTCGGCGCCTTCCCGCTGCCGATCGAGGTGGTGCCGTTCGGCCTCAAGGCGACCGAGATCGCCATCACCGCCGCCGCCCGGGCGCTCGGCCTCAACGGGCCGCTGGCGCTCCGGCGCAAGGCGGACGGCGCGCTGTTCCTCACCGACGGCGGCCACTATATCGTCGATGCCGGTTTTCGCCGGATTCCAGCGCCAGAAGCACTGGCGAACGCGCTCGCCGCGATTCCGGGCGTCGTCGAGCACGGACTGTTCATCGGCCTCGCCGAGACCGCCTACGTGGCGCGGCCGGACGGGGTCGCCATCGTTGCCCGAACGTCCCGCCGCGGCGCGGGCGGCGAATGAAAAAGGAGAAGCGCGTGAAGATCCGTCCGTCGTTCCACGGCGTCCGTCCCCTGGCCCTGGGCCTCGCCCTGGTGCTCGGCGCCGTCGCCGCCCTGCCGGTGCTCGCCCCGCTCGAGGCCACGGCGCAGGAGGCGACCTTTACTCCGGAGCACATGAAGCTCGCCCGCCAGGCCATTCTGGTGACGAAGAGCGAAGGCGCCTTCAGCGACATCCTGCCGGTCATCGCCGACCAGACGAAGGCGATGTTCACCCGCTCGAACCCGGCGCTCGCCGCCGAGATCGAGGCCGTGACGACCGAGATCGCGATCGATCTCGCCGCCAAGCGGCGCGATCTCGACATCACCATCCAGGAGGTCTGGGCGCGTCGATTCACCGAGGACGAACTGCGCGAGATCATCGCCTTCTACGAGACGCCGGTCGGCACCAAGCTCGCCGAGCTCAGCCCGGAGATCCTCGCGCTCGCCATCGGCGCGGCGAAGCAGTGGTCGGACGAGCTGTCGACGGTGATGGTGACGCGCGTCCGCGAGGAGATGCAGAAGCGCGGCTACGGCGACCTCTGACGGTCGCGGCACGGCGGGGCGGGTGATGGCGGGCCACGACTTCGACCTCTTCGTGATCGGCGCCGGCTCGGGCGGCGTGCGGGCGGCGCGGATCGCCGCCGGCTACGGTGCGCGCGTCGCCGTGGCCGAGGAGTTCCGCATCGGCGGCACCTGCGTCATCCGCGGCTGCGTGCCGAAGAAGCTGCTCGTCTACGCCTCGCGCTTCTCCGACGCCTTCGAGGATGCCGCCGGCTACGGCTGGAGCGTCGGCGAGACGGCGTTCGACTGGCCGACCCTGATCGCCCGCAAGGACGCCGAGATCGCCCGGCTCTCCGGCATCTACCGGACGAACCTCGAGAAGGCCGGCGTCGAGATCGTGCTCGACCGGGCGGTCGTCGAGGGACCGAACCAGGTGCGCCTCGTCGGCAGCGGACGGACCGTCACGGCGGGCACCATCCTCGTCGCGACCGGCGCAAGCCCGAACGCCGAGCTCGCGTTCCCCGGCATCGAGCACGCGATCACCTCGAACGAGGCGCTGCACCTCGAGACCCTGCCGGAGCGCATCCTGATCGTCGGCGGCGGCTACATCGCCGTCGAGTTCGCCGGCATCTTCAACGGTCTCGGTGCCGAGACGACGATCATGCACCGCGCCCGCGAGGTGCTGCGCGGCTTCGACGAGGAGCTGCGCTCGAGCCTGCACGAGGAGATGGAGCGCAAGGGCGTCCGGATGGCGTGCGGCGAGACGCTCGACCGTATCGAGCGGACGTCGGCCGGCCTCGTCGCGACGGCCCGCTCCGGGCGCGTCTTCGAGGTCGACAAGGTGCTGCTGGCCATCGGCCGGCGGCCGAACACGCGCGGCCTCGGGCTCGAGGAGGCGGGTGTGCGGCTGGCGGCGTCCGGCGCCGTCGAGGTGGACGGCTACTCGCGGTCGAGCGTGCCGTCGATCTACGCCGTCGGCGACGTGACCGACCGGGTCAACCTGACGCCGGTCGCCATCCGCGAGGGCCACGCCTTCGCCGACACGGTCTTCGGCGGCCGGCCGACCGCGGTCGACCACCGCACCATCCCGACGGCGGTGTTCTCGCAGCCGGAGATCGGAACCGTCGGACTGACGCAGGCCGAGGCGAAGCTCCACCATGCGGTCGTCGACGTCTACCGGACGCGGTTCCGGCCGATGTTCAACGTGATGGCGGGGCGCGACGAGCGCACGCTGATGAAGATCCTCGTCGACGGCGAGACCGACCGCGTGCTCGGCGTGCACATCCTCGGACCGGACGCCGGCGAGATGGCGCAGCTCGTCGGCATCGCCGTCCGCATGGGGGCGACCAAGGCCGACTTCGACGCCACGATGGCCGTCCACCCGACGGCGGCGGAGGAGCTCGTGACGATGCGCACGCCGTCCGAGCGTTTCGTCCGCGAGGCGGCGGCCGAGTAGGCGGCTCTAGACGAGCGCCTGCAGCACGTAGCCGATGAGGTAGGCGAGCCCGGCGGCCGACAGGCCGATCGCCATCGTCTCGAGGCCGGAGGCGAGCCAGCTCTTGGGGCTCCAGCGGCTTTTGATCGAGCCGATCGCGAAGAACACCGCACCCGTCATCGCGGCTGCCGTCTCGGCGGCGTTCGGCAGCCCGAAGGCGAACGGCAGCAGCGGCACGAGCCCGGCGAGCTGGAAGGCGCCGAAGGTCGACAGCGCCGCCCGCAGCGGCGAGCGCGTCGCCGACGACAGGCCGAATTCCTCGGCCAGCATCGTCTCGACCCACAGGCGCCGGCGCGAGGTGATCACCGTCACGAGCCGCTCCAGCGGCTCGCCGGCGATGCCCTTGCGCTGGAAGATCTGGCGGATCTCCTCGCGCTCGCCCTCCGGGTCGGCGTCGACGTGGCGCTCCTCCATCGCCCGGGTGCGGGCGAGCTCGTCGACCTCGGCGCGCGTGCCGACATAGTTGGCGGCCGCCATCGAGACGCCGTCGGCGACGAGGTTGGCGACGCCGAGGATCAGCGCGACGCGGGCCTCGAGGTCGGCGCCGACGACGCCGGCCACGATCGCGAAGGTGGTGATCGCCCCGTCGATGGCGCCGTACACCCAGTCGCGCAGGTTGCTGGCGCGGTTGCCGTCTGCGAGCCGGGCGGCGATCGAGGCCGGATCGTGCGAGTGCTCCAGCCTCATCGAGTCCCTCCCGGTGACCATGCGGGCGATCGAGCTTACACTAACTCCAGTATGGGGCGGGGCACCGCCGCGCTCCGGCGGTGGTCAATCCGCCGCGGGCTGTGTATAAGCCACCCCTTCCGCGACCGACGTGGCCGCGGGCGTCGTCGAGGAGACTGTGATGAACGATCTTGGGACCGTGCCGAAGTCCGGCGGGCGTCCCGCGTCGGTTCGCGGGGCACCGTGGAGCCCGACATCGTGGCGCTCTCTGCCGGTGGTGCAGGTGCCGGAGTATCCGGACGCCGAGGCGCTGAAGGCGGTCGAGGCGCGGCTCTCATCGTATCCGCCGCTCGTTTTTGCAGGTGAGGCGCGCAAGCTGAAGAGCGCGCTCGGACAGGTCGCCGCCGGTGAGGGCTTCCTGCTGCAGGGCGGCGACTGCGCCGAGTCCTTCGCCGAGCATCACGCCGACAACATCCGCGACTTCTTCCGCGTCTTCCTGCAGATGGCTGTGGTGCTGACCTATGCCGCCGCCCAGCCGGTGGTGAAGGTCGGCCGCATCGCCGGGCAGTTCGCCAAGCCGCGCTCGGCGCCGACCGAGCGCATCGGCGACCTCGAGCTGCCGGTCTATCGCGGCGACATCGTCAACGACATCGCCTTCACGCGCGAGGGGCGCACGCCCGACCCGCAGCGCATGGAGATGGCCTACCGGCAGTCGGCGGCGACGCTGAACCTGCTGCGCGCCTTCGCGCAGGGCGGCTACGCCAACCTCGAGAACGTGCATCAGTGGATGCTGGGCTTCGTCAAGGACAGCCCGCAGAGCCACCGCTACCAGGAGCTCGCCGACCGGATCACCGAGTCGCTCGCCTTCATGCGTGCCTGCGGCGTCAACGCCGACAGCGTCGCCTCGCTGCGCTCGACGGATCTCTACACCAGCCACGAGGCGCTGCTGCTCGGCTACGAGCAGGCGATGACGCGCGTCGATTCGACGAGCGGCGACTGGTACGCGACCTCCGGCCACATGATCTGGATCGGCGACCGCACCCGCCAGCCGGACCACGCCCACGTCGAGTTCTGCCGCGGCGTCAAGAACCCGCTCGGCCTGAAGTGCGGCCCGTCGCTCGAGCCTGACGGCCTACTGCGCCTCATCGACATCCTCAACCCGGACAACGAGCCGGGCCGCCTGACCCTGATCGCCCGCTTCGGCGCCGACAAGGTGGGCGAGTACCTGCCGCGCCTCATCCGCGCGGTCGAGCGCGAGGGCAAGGTGGTGGTGTGGTCGTGCGACCCGATGCACGGCAACACCATCTCGGCCAACGGCTACAAGACGCGGCCGTTCGACCGCATCCTGCGCGAGGTCGACGGCTTCTTCGCGGTCCACCGCGCCGAGGGCACCCACGCCGGCGGCGTGCACGTCGAGATGACGGGCAAGAACGTCACCGAATGCACCGGCGGCGCGCGGGCGATCACCGCCGAGGACCTCGCCGACCGCTACCACTCCTTCTGCGACCCCCGGCTCAACGCCGAGCAGGCGATCGAGCTCGCCTTCCTCGTCGCCGAGAACCTCAAGAAGGAGCGGGCGGTGCGCGAAGGGCGCGACGTGCCGGCGGCCGCCCTGGCAGTTTGAGCGCGCGCGGCGGCGGGCGGTGACCTCGATCGCGGTCTTCGTCGCCGCCGCCCTCGCCGAGATCGCCGGCTGCTTCGCCGTCTGGCAGGTCATGCGGACCGGTTGGTCGGCGCTGTGGCTGGTGCCGGGCGCCGTCGCGCTCTTCCTGTTCGGCTGGCTCCTGACCCTCGTCGACGTCGACCACGCCGGCCGCGCCTATGCGGCCTACGGCGGCATCTACGTCGCCGCCGCGCTCGCTTGGCTGTGGCTGGTCGAAGGCCGCACGCCCGACCGCTGGGATCTCGCCGGCACCGCCCTCTGCCTCGCCGGCACGGCCGTCATCCTGTTCGGCCCGCGCGGGGCCTGAGCGCGTCGGAAGATCCAAGTCCATTCTGCCGAGGACGGCCGGGGCGACGCCGCCGGCAGCCCAGACATGCGTCCGGATCCCGAATCCGATTGAACGCGACCCGCGCTAGACCTAAAATGCCATTAGTTTGCAAAAGCGAAAATGGTGCCATGATCGACATGGGAGCGCTGTGGCGCGGCACGATGAGCCGGCGCGGTCTGCTGTGGGGCGGGCTTGCCGCCGCGGGCGGGGCGGTGATCGAGGCGCGCGGCGCCTTCGGGCAGGCGGAGCATGCCGCGCACGGCGCGACGGCCGCGGCGGACCCCGCGTCGCCCCACCTCGGCGCGCATGGTGCGATGATCACCGTCGGCGAGGTCGACGACGCCCGCAACGGCTTCGATCCGACGGCGATGCTGACCGACTGGGACACCGGCACCGTCTCGACCCTGCCGGATGGGCGGACGCTCCGGACCTTCGAGATCACCGCCGAGGACAAGGAGATCGAGATCGCGCCGGGCCTGCTGTTCCCGGCATGGACATACAACGGCCGCGTGCCCGGGCCGGCGCTGCGCGCCACCGAGGGGGACCGGCTGCGGATCGTGTTCCGAAACTACGGCTCGCATCCGCATTCGATGCACTTCCACGGCATCCACGCGGCGCGGATGGACGGCGTGCCCGGCGCCGGGCTGATCGACCCGGGCGAGGAGTTCGTCTACGAGTTCGACGCCAAGCCGTTCGGCTGCCACCTCTACCACTGCCACGCGCTGCCGCTGAAGCGGCACATCCACAAGGGCATGTACGGCGCCTTCGTCATCGACCCGGACCCGGTCCGCCACCCCGAGCAGGCCGAGATCGCCCGCTCGCGCCTCCTCGGCACGCCCGAGAACGCCGGCTGGCAGGAGCTCGTCATGGTGATGAACGCCTTCGACACCAACTTCGACGGCGAGAACGAGGTCTATGCGGTCAATACCGTCGCGCACGCCTACATGAAGCGGCCGATCCGCATCGACCGCGCCCGGCCGGTGCGCGTCTATCTCATCAACGTGGTCGAGTTCGACCCGATAAACTCCTTCCATCTGCATGCGAACTTCTTCGACTACTACGATCAGGGGACGACGCTGACGCCGACGTCGAAGATCGTCGATCTCATCGTGCAGTGCCAGGCGCAACGCGGCATTCTCGAGTTCTCCTTCGCCGAGCACGAGCCGGGCCTCTACATGTTCCATCCCCATCAATCGGAGTTCACCGAGCTCGGCTGGGTCGGTATGTTCGACGTCGTCGGCGAGGTGGCGTGATGGCCGCGCCGGACCGCGCCGCCACGGACGTCGGCGCCCGTGCCCGCCAGCACCCGGCCGCGCTCCTGTGGATTTTGGTGCCGCTCGCCGTTCTCGCCCTGGCGATCGCCTGGCTCGTCGCGACCGACCCGCTGGCGGGCTTCCGCAACGGCGCGCCGCCGGTCGAGGCGCTCACCTTCGAGCGGACCATCCTCGACCAGGGAGGCCTCCGCGTGCTGGTCCGAGCCGGCGGCTCGGCGCCGATGGTGATCGCCCAGGTGCAGGTCGACGACGCCTACTGGCAGTTCGCCCAGGATCCGCCGGGGCCGATCGCGCGCGGCGCGACGGCCTGGATCGCGGTGCCGTTCCCGTGGGTGCTCGGCGAGGCGCACGCCGTCACCATCGTCACGGCCACCGGCGCGACGTTCCCGCACGAGATCGCGGTGGCGGTGCCGACGCCGACGGCGACGGCCTCGGGCCTCGTCTCGCAGGCGCTGCTCGGCGGCTTCGTCGGGCTCCTGCCCGTCGCCGTGGGGCTGATGTTCTATCCGGCGCTGCGCGGCCTCGGCCGTGGCGGTATGGACTTCCTGCTGGCGCTGACCGTCGGCCTGCTCGCCTTCCTGTTCGTCGATGCCCTCCTCGACGCGTTTGAGCTCGCCGGCGAGGCGGCCGCGATGTTCCAGGGGCCGACGATGGTCGTCCTCACGGCCGCGGCGACCTTCCTCCTGCTCATGGCGGTCGGCCGCCGGCAAGGCGCCCCGACCGGGCTGGCGCTCGCGACCTTCATCGCTTTGGGCATCGGCCTGCACAATCTCGGCGAGGGCCTCGCCATCGGCGCCGCCTTCGCCGCCGGCGCCGCAGGGCTCGGAACCTTCCTGGTGATCGGGTTCACCCTGCACAACGTCACCGAGGGCATCGGCATCGCCGCGCCGATCCTGAAGGCAAGACCACCGCTGTGGACCTTCGCCGGCCTCACGCTGCTCGCCGGCGGGCCGGCCGTCGTCGGGCTGTGGGTCGGCAGTCTCGCCTATGCGCCGCAGTGGTCGGCGCTGGCGCTCGCGATCGGCGCGGGCGCCATCCTGCAGGTGATCGTCGAGGTCTCGGCCTTCCTCGGCAGGTCGAGTGGCGCGGGCTGGCGGGCCCTCGTCGCGCCGACGGCGGCGGCTGGCCTCGCCGTCGGCGTCGGCTTCATGTTCGTTACGGCGATGCTGGTGAAAATCTGAGGGCGTCGCGCAGCGGCGCACGTCGCCGCAGGCGAGACGGATTGTTCGACGAACCGACCCTCGCAATCCCCATCGGGGCCGATTAGATCACAAATCAGATCTAATAGGACACCGGTAGGACACCCGCCATGCTGCCGACCCTGTTCCTGTCGCACGGCTCGCCGACCATCGCCCTCGACGAGTCGCCGGCGCGCCGGTTCCTGGTCGAATACGGGAGCAGCCTGCCGCGGCCGAAGGCGATCGTCATCGCATCGGCCCACTTCGACACCGATGCGCCGGTGGTCGTCACCGACCCGGCGCCCGGGATGATCTACGACTTCGGCGGCTTCGACCGAAAACTCTACGAGATGGTCTACCCGGCGCCCGGCGAGCCGGATCTCGCGATGGACGTCGCCCGGCGTCTGCACGCCGCCGGCCTCGGCCCGATGATCGCGCCTGAGCGCGGCTACGACCACGGCACCTGGATCCCGCTCCTCCTGATGTACCCCGAGGCCGACATCCCGGTGGTGCAGCTCTCGATCCAGCCGCACCGCGACCCGGCGCACCATCTCGCCGTCGGCCGCGCGCTCGCCGGGCTCGCCGCCGAGGACGTGCTCGTCGTCGGCTCCGGCACCATGACGCACAATCTCGGCGCTGTGTTCGATCGCCGTCGCGGCGGGCTGCGGCCGCTCGAGACGCCGACCGAGGCGTGGGCGGAGGACTTCGCCGCGTGGTTCGCCGCGCGCACCGCCGAGAACGACGTCGAGGCGCTCGTCGACTATCGCAGCCGCGCGCCGGAGGCCGTGCGCAACCACCCGCACGACGACCACCTGCTGCCGTTCTATGTGCCGCTCGGCGCCGCGGGCGAGGGCGCCCGTCCGGAGCGCATCCACACCTCCGGCCAGTTCGGCGCCCTGATGATGGACGCCTACGCTTGGTGGCCGAAGGAATAGGCCGGGCGGCGCCGGGTCAGTTCGCCGGCGCGAGGCCGGAGGCGACGAAGCGCTGGTAGGCCGCGGCCGCCTGGTGCGGCGGCCGCGCGGCGATCTCGTCGAGGAGCGCCGAGACGAGTGAGCAGAAGGCGCCCGGGGTCTTGGTGAACGCGCCGTCGGCCATCGCCTGCCGCACGCCCGCGGCGCGCTCGGGCGGAATGCGCGCCAGGGCGGCGGTCACGATCGCCGCGTAGTCCGCTTCCGAGATCGCCCGGGTCCATTCGGCCGGGGTCTCGGCGGCCTGGGTCAGCAGGGCGCCGACGACCTCCTGGTCGCGGCGGGCGAGGTCGGGCCCGAAGATCTCCGGCAGTGGCGCCGTCGCCACGCCGTCGATCAGGAAGGTGTCGCAGGCCTCGGGGGAGTGCCGCAGCAGCGCCGCCACCTCGTCGCGCGTCAGCGCCAGAACGGCGAGCGTGTTCGTCTCGCTCGCCTGCGGCACGGTCTTCTCCTTGAGCGCGGCGATCTCGGCGCGGGTCAGCCGCACCATGTCGTCGAGGGTGATCTTCTCGAGGTAGGCGTCCTCCGCGGCGGCTCTAAGCCGCGCGAAGGACGCCGGGTAGTGGTCGCGCATCGCGGCCACCGCCGGCGTCTCGTCCGCCATCTCCATCACCCCGTCGGCGAAGCGCGGCATCAGGTAGTAGCGGTCGACGAGCGAGCGCCCGACCGTCATCAGCCCGATCGCGAGCCCCACGATGATCATCGTGCGGACGAACGGCGGCACGGTCATCCGGCGGACGATCAGGGTGCCGAGGAGCACGCCGATGCCGGCGCCGGCGCCCGATACCAGGGCGCGAATGACGATGTCGTTCAAGGCCGTTCCCCCGGTGCGCCGTCCGGGCGGAGTCATAGGCCCTCGAGGGCGGGCGGCGAAAGGCCCCTCCGGCCGCGCCGGCCGCACCCCGTGATTGTCCGGCCGGCGCCGCCGCGCTAGACCGGGCGCATGGCCGCTCCCGACCGCTTCCGCCTCGCCCTCGCCCAGCTCGACCCGACCGTCGGCGACGTCGCCGGCAATCTCGCGCGCGCCCGCGCGGCGCGGGCCGAGGCAGCGGCCGGGGGCGCCGACGCGATCCTCTTCCCGGAGCTCTTCCTCGCCGGCTACCCGCCGGAGGACCTCGTCCTCAAGCCGTCGTTCCAGCGCGCCTGCCGCGCGGCCTGCGAGAGCCTCGCGGTAGAGACCGCCGACGGCGGCCCGGCGGTGCTGATCGGCCTGCCGTGGGGCGAGGACGGCCGCCTGCACAACGCTCTCGCCGTCCTCGACGGCGGCCGCATCGAGGCGCTGCGCTTCAAGGTGGACCTGCCGAACTACGGCGTGTTCGATGAGAAGCGGGTGTTCGTGCCCGGCCCGATGCCCGGCCCGGTCGCGCTCCGCGGCGTGCGCCTCGGCGTGCCGGTGTGCGAGGACATCTGGGGGCCGGACGTGGTCGAGTGCCTCGCGGAGACCGGCGCGGAGATCCTCGTGGTGCCGAACGGCTCGCCCTACCGGCGCACCGTCTACGACGAGCGCGCGAGCACGCTCGCCATGCGCATCGGCGAGGCCGGCCTGCCGATCGTCTACTTGAACCAGGTGGGCGGCCAGGACGAGCTCGTCTTCGACGGCGCCTCGACGGTGCTGAACGCCGACCACGGCCTCGCGGTGCAGCTTCCGGCCTTCGCCGAGACGGTCGCCGTCACCGAGTGGCGACGCGACGGCGACGGCTGGCGCTGCGCGCCGGGCCCGATCGCCCCGATCGAGGAGGGCGACCGGGCCGACTATGCCGCCTGCGTGCTGGGCCTGCGCGACTATGTCGGCAAGAACGGCTTTCCGGGCGTCGTGCTCGGGCTCTCGGGCGGCATCGATTCGGCGCTCGTCGCGGCGATGGCGGTCGATGCGCTCGGGCCGGAGCGCGTCCACTGCGTGATGCTGCCCTACCGGTTCACCTCGAGCGCGAGCCTCGCCGACGCCGCCGCCTGCGCCGCGGCCCTCGGCGTGCGCTACGACGTGCTGCCGATCGCCGCTGCCGTCGAGGGCTTGGAGGCAGCGCTCGCGCCGCTCTTCGGCGGCACGCCGCGCGGGGTCGCCGAGGAGAACCTGCAGGCGCGCCTGCGTGGCGCGATGCTGATGGCGATCTCCAACAAGGACGGGCCGCTGCTCGTCACCACCGGCAACAAGTCGGAGATGTCGGTCGGCTACGCGACGCTCTACGGCGACATGAACGGCGGCTTCAACCCGATCAAGGATCTCTACAAGGGCGAGGTCTACCGCCTCACGGCGCTGCGCAACGCCTGGCGCCCGGCCGGCGCGCGCGGGCCGGAGGGCGTCGTCGTGCCCGAGACGATCCTCGTCAAGGCGCCGACGGCCGAGCTCGCCGAGGGCCAGGCCGATCAGGACACCCTGCCGCCCTACGAGATCCTGGACGAGGTGCTCGAGCGCCTCGTCGAGAAGGAGATGCGCCTTGCCGACATCGTCGCCGAGGGCTTCGACGAGGCCACCGTGCGGCGGGTCGAACGGCTCCTGATGGCGGCCGAGTACAAGCGCCGCCAGGCGGCGCCGGGCGTCAAGGTGACGCTCCGCAACTTCGGCCGCGACCGCCGCTACCCGATCACCAACCGCTTCCGGGACGGCGGCTAGCTTCCTCAGTCGATTGGCGCACAGACCATGATCACCGTCCGCTTCGCGCCGTCGCCGACCGGCTTCCTGCACCTCGGCAACGCCCGCACCGCGCTCCTCAACTGGCTGTTCGCCCGGCAGGCCGGCGGCCGCTTCATCCTGCGCCTCGACGACACCGACCGCGAGCGCTCGACCGAGGCGTTCGCCGCGGCGATCGTCGAGGACCTGGCCTGGCTCGGCATCGTGCCGGACGCCATCCATCGCCAGTCGGAGCGCGCCGACCGCCACGCCGCGGCGGCCGAACGGCTGACCGCCGCGGGCCTCCTCTATCCCTGCTACGAGACCGCCGACGAGCTCGAGCGCCGCCGCCGGCTGCGCCGCGTGCAGGGGCTGCCGCCGATCTACGATCGCGCGGCGCTGCGCCTCTCCGACGAGGACAAGGCCCGGCTCGTGGCCGAGGGGCGCGCGCCGCACTGGCGCTTCCTGCTGCCCAACCACGACGCCGATCCGCTCGCCATCCGCTCGGCGCCGGTCGCCTGGGACGACCTGGTGCGCGGGCCGCAGACGGTCGACCTCGCCACGCAGTCGGACCCGGTGCTGGTGCGCGCCGACGGCAGCTTTCCCTACACGCTGCCGTCGGTGGTGGACGACGTCGACCTCGGGGTGACGCACGTCATCCGCGGCGAGGACCACGTCGCCAACACCGGCGTGCAGCTCGCCCTGTTCGCCGCCCTCGGCGCCGCGCCGCCCGCCTTCGGCCACCACAATTTCATCACCGACGCGGAGGGGGCACCGCTGTCGAAGCGCACCGGTGCCCTGTCGCTCAGGGCGCTGCGCGCGGCGGGCTACGAGCCGGCGGCGGTGGCGACGATCGCCGTGATGACCGGCACGTCAGACGCCGTCGAGCCGGTGGCGGCGCTCGAGGAGCTGGTCGGCCGGCTCCACCTCGACCACGTCTCCCGCGCGCCGGCCCGCATCGGCGAGGGCGAGCTCGACGGGCTCAACGCGCGCACGCTGGCGCTGCTGCCCTACGCGGCGGTGAGAGACCGGCTGGTGGAGCACGACGCCGATCTCGGCGAGGCGTTCTGGATCGCCGTGCGCGGCAACCTCGCGCGCCTCGACGAGGCGGCGGCGTGGGCGCGGATCGTCCGCGAGGGGCCGGCCGAGGCCGCCATCGATGGCGACGACCGGGCGTTTCTCGCCGAGGCGGTCCGGCTTCTGCCGGCGCCGCCGTGGGACGAGACGACCTTCAAGCGGTGGACGGCGGCGGTCGGGCAGGCGACGGGCCGCAAGGGCAGGGCACTCTACCGGCCGATCCGGCTCGCCCTCACCGGCCGCGAGGACGGGCCGGAGCTCGCCCGCCTGCTGCCGCTCATTGGGCCGGCAGGAACGTCGGCCCGATTGTCCTGAAGCGGATCGGCGGCTTGGTATCGATCGGAATCGCCTGGCCCTGCGGCGCGGCGCCGGCCGGCTCGATCAGCGCGGCGGTCGCCGCGGCGGTGGCCGGGGTCTCGGTCGCGGCCACCGGCGTCACGACGGCGTCGGCCGCCGCAGCGCCGACCACCGAGCCGTCCTCGGCGACCGAGAGGCCGGGTGCCCCGGGCGGCGTCGCGCCGCTGGTCTCGGAGCTCGCCGCGGCGGAGGGCTCGACAGGAACTGCCCCGTTCGTGGCGGCGACGTCCGTGACGACGGCCTCGCCGCCGGGCAGCGGCGTCGTCGCCGCCTCGATCGCCGCGGCGGCGTCGCTGGTCACCGCCGGCGAGTAGGCGGCGACGTCGATCACCTGCTCGCCGCCGGCGACCGTGATCATCTTCGCCTCGAAGGCGCAGGTGCACTTCGGATCGAACGAGCGACGGTACTGGTAGGCGGTCGGCAGCGCGGCATAGGACAGGCCGTCGGAGATCGCGTGCATCGCCTCCGATTCGCTGCCCGACGGGTGGGCGTAGAGCCCGACGTCCGTGCCAGGGCAGAGCGCCTTGCACACCATCTCGTCGCGCAGGAAGTTGCCGCGATAGGTGACGGTCGAGATCGGGAAGTAGTAGCCGTCGCACTTGCGCACGCAGAGCGTCCGGTAGGCGCCGCCGCCGAAGCTGACGCGCGAGTACGACGGGCCGCCGTCGCCCGAGTCCGGAATGCCCGTGATCTTGTGTTCCGGCGCGAGCGTCGTCAGCGTCGTCGGCAGGCCCTGCGACGGGGCCTGCTGCTGCCGACGGGAGCCGCCGCCGAACAGGAGCGACAGCAGCCCGCCCTGGCCGATGCCCTGGGCGGAGGGCTGCACCGCCACGAGGCGGCCGCTTCCATGCACGATGTACTGCTGCTGCTGCCCGCGGTCGGACTGGGTCGGCGCCGAGGCGACCGGAACGCTGCCCTTCGGGGCGGCCTGCTGCTGCGCCGGGGCGGCCGGTGCCTGGCCGCAGCGCAGCTTGGCGACCTGCGCCTGCAGCTTGCTGCGCCGGGACTGCTGCGCCTTGGTCAGTCCGCCGCCGCCCGAGCTCGCCTCGGCCGCGGCGAGCTGGCTGCGGGCGTTGCTGAGCTGCGCCAGGATGCCGGCGCACTGCTGCGGCTGGCCGAACTTGGAGGAACCGCCGCAGCCGTTGGCCCGCGAGCGCTTCTCGAGGCCGTCGACACGGCTGCGGAACTTCGCGGCGTTGCCGCCACCGCCGCCGCCGGCCTTCGCGTTGAGGCCGTTGAGCTCGGCGACGAGCGCGCCGCACTGGGCGCTCTGCGCGCGCGCCTCGGGCGCGTGTGCGAGGAGGCCGATCGCGACGACGGCGACCGACAGCGGGGCGACGATGCGATTCACGGCCGTAAGACTCGCGACCACGAAATACTTGGGTCCGATCATTCGTCGAAGCCCTCGAGTTGTCCACCCGCCGGCGGCCGGTCCGATGCGCGCCGCCGGCGCCCACCGCTCCGCACCGCCGCGCCGTCCATCGGCAAGCTGCGGTCCTTCGACAGGGTCCACGCCTAGTACGATGTAGGTCGTCGATCAACCCGGCGCGAGGTGGTTTCAACCGACCGTGACCGGGCTGCAACGCCCGCGGCTCGGGAGCGCGCCCTGCGACCTCGCGGCCACGTCGACGTGACTGGTCTCCGCCCACGCGGTGGCCTACACCGGCGGACCTCGCAACGCGACCGCCGGGCCCCCGCGCATGACCTTCGACGTCTCCATCGGTGGAGCCTTTCTCGGCGGCGTGCTGTCGTTCGCCTCACCGTGCGTGCTGCCGCTGGTTCCGCCCTATCTCTGCTACGTCGCCGGCGTGTCGCTCGACGAGCTGACGACCGAGCGCGAGGAGGGCACCGGCGGCCGGGTGATGATCGCGGCGCTCGCCTTCGTCGCCGGATTCGCCACGGTCTTCGTGCTGCTCGGTGCCACGGCCTCGGTGCTCGGGCGGCTGGTGGCGCAGCAGCTGCCGACGCTGTCGATGATCGCCGGCGTCGTCATCATCGTCATGGGCCTGCACTTCCTCGGCCTCTTCCGGATCGGCTTCCTGTCGCGCGAGGCGCGCTTCTCGGTGGCGAGCAAGCCGCCGGGGCTCGTCGGCGCCTACGTCATGGGCCTCGCCTTCGCCTTCGGCTGGACGCCGTGCATCGGCCCGGTGCTCGCCGCCATCCTGCTCGTCGCCGGCAGCGCCGACACGGTCGGCGCCGGGGCGGGGCTCCTCGCGGTCTACGCCCTCGGGCTCGGCCTGCCGTTCCTGGTCGCCGCGGCGTTCTCGCGCGCCTTCATCGGCGTCCTGAAGCGCTTCCGCCGGCACTTCGGCGCCGTCGAGAAGGCGATGGGTGCGCTCCTGGTGGTGACCGGCATCCTGTTCCTGACCGGCGGCATGACGCAGATGTCGTTCTGGCTGCTCGAGCACTTCCCGGCGCTCGGCACGATCGGCTGACGCGGAACGGAGCATCGCTCCCGGGCGTTCTCTGCGACGGGGGATACCGCCGTCGCCGACGGTGGTCGCGCCTCCACCGCCGAGAGAGGGGACGACCCGCCCGATGCAGCCACATCCGCGGCCGCGCAGCGCCATCCTGGTCGGCCCGGCCTCGCGCCGCCACCGCCCCCCGCTCAACGCCGAAGCGCTGGCGCACATCTCGCTGATCGGGCTCTTCGCCTTCGCCGTCATCGCGGCCCTCTGGCTCGCCCAGGCGATCGTCGTGCCGGTCGCCGCGGCAATCGTCGTCGGACTGGTGCTCGGCCCGGTGGTCGACCGTCTCATGCGGCTCGGCCTGCCGGAGTGGGCGGCGGCGGCCGTCGTCCTCGTCGCGGCCACCATCGCCGTCCATCTCGTGCTCGCCGCCTGCGCGCTGCCGCTCCTCGGCTGGATCGACCGCGCGCCGGAGGTGTGGAGCGCGGTGCGCGAGAAGCTCGCGCCGCTCAAGTCGGCCGTCGTCGAGCTCGGCCGGGTGACGACGATGGTGGAACGCGCCACCGGCCTCGACCAGGCCGGCGCGCAGGTGGCGATCGCCGGCCCCGGCGTGCTCGGCAACGTCGCCTCGGTGGCACCGGCGATGCTCGCCCAGCTCGTCATCTTCGCCGCGACGCTGTTCTTCTTCCTGGCGACGCGGCGCAGCCTCCGGCGGGCGATCTTCGGCCTCTGCCTGTCGCGGACGGCGCGGCTCACGGCGGCGCGCGTGTTCGCCGACGCCGAATTCGTGCTGTCGCGCTATTTCGGCGTCATCACCCTCATCAACCTCGGCCTCGGGGTGGCGACCGCCATCGTCGCGGCGCTCTTCGGGCTGCCGACGCCGGCGCTCTGGGGCGTCATCGCCGCCATCCTGAACTTCGCACCCTATGTCGGGCCGGCGATCGTCACCGGCGTCCTGTTCGCCGTCGGGCTCGCCTCGCTCGACTCGATTTGGTCGGCGGCGCTGATGGCCCTCGCCTTCGTCGGGCTCAACACCCTTGAGGGCCAGATCGTCACCCCGATGGTGCTCGGCCGCCGGCTCACCCTCAACCCGCTGATGATCTTCCTCGCCATCGCCGTCTGGCTGTGGCTTTGGGGGCCGGTCGGGGCGTTCATCGCCGTGCCGTCGCTGCTCGTCGCCTCGATCGTGGTCGACCGGCTGTCCGGCGGGGCCGGCCGCCGGTTCGGGCGGCTCGACCACGTCGCCGACGAGCCGGCACCGCCGCCGGCGCGGCCGCTGGCGGTCGCAGGCTTCGCCTCCGGGCCGCGGCCGACCCGGCCGGTGGCGGGGCCCTGAGCGCGGCGCCGGCGGGCCTCAGTGTGTCGACACCTCGTCGATGCGCAGCCGGCGGCCGAGCCGGTCGAAGAACTGGGCGTCGTTGAGCGCCAGCCGGTCCGCCTCGACTCGCCGCTCGACATCGGCCAGCCAGCGCCGCGCCGCCGTGTCGGGAAGCGCGCCCCCGCCGTCGTCGGTGGCCGGGAAGAAGGCGGCGCCGTCCCAGTCGTGGCCCGCCCGCGCGAACAGCGCGGCGATCTCGCGCCACTCCACCTCGTCGCCGATCACGTTGAGAAAGGTCGAGCGGACCGGCGTCACGCGCGTCTCGCCGATCTCGAGGAGGATCACCGCGACGGTGAACGGCCCGTCGGCGGCGAACGCCTCGACGATCCAGCGGTCGAAGTCGGTGGCGCGACCCTTAGAAGTCGACAAGCGGCGTCTCCGGCATGACGGTCTCGAAGAGGAGCCAGAACGGCGTGCCGCGGGCGGCGAGGTACCACGCCTCGAATGCGGCGAGCGCCGCGGCGGGATCGGGCGGCGCCTCGTCGTCTTTCCGGTCGGCCGGCGGGAACAGCGCGGCGGCGACCGGCGCGAAGCGGGCGATCACCTCGTCGCGCGCCTCGCTGTCGACCGTCCAGCCGAGGCGTGCCCGCAGCAGCGTCAGCGCATGGGCGACGGCGATCTCCTCGCTCTCGGCGGCGGCCGCGACCTCGGCGACCGCCGCCATCAGGTTGCGGCGACGGTAGGCGTCGGCCCGCGCCCGGTCGAGGCCGGCGATCCTCTCGGCTGCCTCGCGCCGATAGGCCCGCTCGGCAGCGTCGGCCGCCCGCGCCGCGTCGTCCAGAACGGCGAGGAAGGGGTGGGTCATGGCCGCCTCATCGTGGCGGAAGAGAGTGGGAGTCGAACCCACCAAGGACCGGCTCGCGGCCCCTCCCGGATTTGAAGTCCGGACGCCCCACCGGGGACGCATCTCTTCCAAGGTCTTGCTTCTCTGCCGCCTTCGCCTCCTCGCCACCAGACCTGCGGAACAGGTCGAGCCGGTGGCGGTTCAGCTTGCGCAGGTCGCCGCGCCGGAGCGTGACGCCGTGGCGGTCGAAGAACTCGAGGATCTGGATCGCCACCTTGCGGCCGCTGTCGATGCGGTCGCGGAACTGGGCGGCGGTGAACTGTCCATCCGGTGCGGCCGCCGAGAGGTCCTGCAGGATCTCGACCATCTCGGCCACCGTGCCGCGCAGGAAGAAGTGGTCGTGCGCCACCTCGTCCGCCCGCCCGATCCGGCCGATCAGCTTCAGGATCCGGCGCACCTCGGGCTCGGGCACGTTGAAGACGTGGGCGATGTCGCGGACGCGCGGCGGCCGGAAGCGGGCGTCGCCGCCGATCACCCGGGACACCAGGAACCAGAGCGCCTCGTCGTTGGGCGTGAGCCGCACTTCGTGGCTCGGCAGGCGCACCCAGGCGCCGTCGAGGCCGACCTCGCCCGCGCGCGCGAACGATTGCAAGGCGGCGGCGAACACCGGCGCCGGCAGCCTCGGCTCGAGCTGCAGCCTGAGCCGCTCGAAGCCGAGGCCGGGCAGGTCGGGGTTCTCCGCATGAAAGTGGGCGAGCCGGGCGAGGAGCTCGGCCTCGAACCGCTCCCAGGCCTCGGCGGACAGCGCGATGGTCGTGCGCCCGACGGCGAGCCGGACGAGGCCGAGCCGCCCGGCGATCTCTCCGATCTCGGCCGTCCCGAGCGCCCGGTCGCGGGCGAACGTGCCGAGGTCGACGAAGAACGGCGCGGTCGCCGCGAGGGCAGCGACGGCGGCCTCCGGGTCGGCGAGGGCGTGCGCGGCGAGCTGGGCGCGCCGCTCGGGTGAGCGCCGGCGCCGGCTCGGCCCGCGCAGGTCGAGAAAGCGGCCGCCGCCGATGGTGCGCTGGGCCGAGGTGTCGCGCACGACGAAGCGGTCGCCGGCGGCCGCCGCGATCGGCGCGTCGAGGACGAGCTGCACGACGGCCTCGCCGCCCGGCGCGATCGGCGCGTCGTCGAGGAGGACGATGCGCGCGCCGACCTCCGCCGCGGCGTGGTGCAGCCGGACGGGGAACCACTGGCCGATCGGCCGCCGCTCGCCGGGCAGCACGCGCAGGCTGGCGTCGATCTGCGTCGCCGGGGCGTGCAGCTCCGGGTCGAGCACCATGTCGCCGCGGCCGACCTTGTCCTTGCCGATGCCCTCGCCGGCGAGATTGAGGCCGCAGCGGTCGCCGGCCTTGCCTTCGGCCGCCGGCCGGTCCTGCGCGCGGATCGAGCGCACGCGGGCGGCGAGGCCGCGCGGGCTGATGGTGACCTGGTCACCGACCGAGACGCGGCCGGAGAGCACGGTGCCGGTCACCACCGTGCCGGCGCCCGGAAGGGTGAACGAGCGATCGACGGCGAGCCGGAAGCGGCCGCCGGCCGACCGCCCGGCGAAGCGCGCGGCGGCCTCGCCGAGGCGCCCCCGGATATCTGCGACGCCGGCCCCGCTGACGGTGGAGACCGGCAGGATCTCGGCGTCGGCGAGGCCGGATCCGGCGAGGGTGCCGCGGATCTCGGCCTCGACGGCCGCCAGGCGGTCGTCGTCGACGAGGTCTGCCTTGGTGAGGGCGACGAGGCCCGCGTCGATGCCGAGCAGGTCGACGATCGCGAGATGCTCGCGGGTCTGCGGCATCACCCCGTCGTCGGCGGCGACGACGAGCACGACGTAGTCAATGCCGCCGGCGCCGGCCAGCATGGTGTGGACGAAGCGCTCGTGGCCGGGCACGTCGACGAAGCCGACGACGCGCTCGCCGATCGGCAGGTAGGCGAAGCCGAGGTCGATCGAGATGCCGCGCGCCTTCTCCTCCTTCAGGCGGTCGGTGTCGACGCCGGTGAGCGCCCGCACGAGCGAGGTCTTGCCGTGGTCGATGTGGCCGGCGGTGCCGACGATCACGGCGCGTCCTCCGCGATCGGCGCGGCGGCACGGCGCTCGGCCTCGGCGACGCCGGCCGGGTCGAGGGCAGCGCGGGCGGGGACGAGGAAGGGGGCCGCGAGCTCGCTGCCGCCCGCATCGGCGCGCAGCAGCCAGGCGAGGGCGGCGACGCCGTCGCGCGCGACGCCGGCGCCGAGGTGGAGCGCGGCGCCGAGCATCGCCTGGCCGTCGGCGTCGCCCGCCGCCGCGGCCCGGTGCCACCACCGCGCCGCCTCGGCCGCGTCGCGGTCGAGCCCAAGGGCGTTGTGGTGGAGCATGCCGATGCGCGTCATCGCGCTCGCGACGCCCTGCGCCGCCGCGAGGTGGGCGAGCCGGAGCGCCTCGGCGGGGTCGCTCGGCATCAGCTCGCCCTCGAGCAGCATCCAGCTCAGCATGTCCTGCGCCGGGCCGTCGCCCGCGTCGGCGGCCTGCCGGTAGAGCGCCGCGGCGCGGCGAAAGTCCTCCGGCACGCCCTCGCCGCGGAAATGGAGGGCGGCGAGGTTGCGCTGGCCGACCGGGTCGCCCGCCTCGGCCGCGAGGGTCAGCCAGCGTGCCGCGAGCACCGGATCGCGCGCGACGCCGAGGCCCTCGGCGAAGCAGGCGCCGATGTTGTTCTGCGCGCGGGCGTGGCCGGCGCGGGCGAGCGGTTCCCACAGGGCCAGCGCCTCGGCATAGTCGCCGCGGGTCGCGGCGGCGAGGGCCGCCGGCATCGGGTCGTCCGCCGCCGGTGGCGGCGCATCGGCCGGGCGCGGCCGGCGGGCGAGGGCGTCAAGCCAGCCCATTGGCCGCCCTCCCGTCGATCGCGGCGAGGCTGGCGAGGAACCCGGCTTCGTCCTCCAGGCAGCGCAGGTCGAGCACCAGCGTGCCGTCGCCGATCCGGCCGATCACCGGCACCGGCAGCCGCCGCAGCGCCGCCGCCAGCCGGTCGAGGCCGCGGCCGCCGCCGCCGGGCGTCAAAGCGAGCCCGGCGCTCGCCAGCGTCTCGAGCGGCAGGGCGCCGGAGCCGATCTGGCTGCGGCAGTCGACGGCCACCACCGCGACGCCGGGCAACGCCGCGGCGACCGGCCCGACGAGGCGCCGGGCGAGGGCGGCGATCTCCTCGGCCGGCCGGGCGAGGAGGCGCAGCGTCGGCAGGCGGCCGGCCAGCCGGTCGGGATCGCGGTAGAGCTTCAGCGTCGCCTCGAGGGCGGCGAGGCGCACCTTGTCGACGCGCATCGCCCGCTTCATCGGGTTGCGGTTGACCCTCTCGACGAGGTCGGCGCGCCCGACGATGAAGCCGGCCTGCGGTCCGCCGAGCAGCTTGTCGCCGGAGAACGTCACGAGGCCGGCGCCCTCGGCCACCGCCTCGCGCACGGTCGGCTCGTGCGCCATGCCGAAGCGCGCGAGGTCGACGAGGGTGCCCGAGCCGAGGTCGTTGACGAGCGGCACGCCGTGCTCGGCGGCGAGCGCCGCGAGCGCCTTCGCCGGCACCTCGGCGGTGAAGCCCTCGATGCGGTAGTTCGAGGTGTGCACCTTGAGGACGACGCCGGTGTCGGGCCCGATCGCCGCGGCGTAGTCCTTCGGGTGGGTGCGGTTGGTCGTGCCGACCTCGACGAGCATCGCCCCCGCCCGCGCCATGATGTCGGGCATGCGGAAGGCGCCGCCGATCTCGATCAGCTCGCCGCGCGAGACGACGGCCGGCTTGCCGAGCGCGAGGGTGTTGAGGACGAGGAGGACGGCGGCGGCGTTGTTGTTGACGACCGTCGCGTCCTCGGCGCCGGTGAGCTCGCAGAGGAGCGCCCGCACGTGGTCGTCGCGCTCGCCGCGCCGGCCGGTCTCGAGGTCGAACTCCAGGGCGACCGCGCCGCGCATCGCCGCGACCGCCGCCTCGATCGCCGCCTCGGCGAGGAGCGCCCGGCCGAGGTTGGTGTGCAGCACCGTGCCGGTGAGGTTGAACACCGGCCGCAGGCTCGGCCGCGCCTCCGCCTCGAGCCTCGCGAGCGCCGCCGCGGCGACCCGCTCGGCGTCGAACGTGCCGACGGCCGCCTGCCGCGCCGCCGCCAGCACGGCCCGCACCGCCTCGGTGGTGGCCGGCCGGCCGAAGCGGGCGACCGCGGCGTCGGCGACCGCGGTGCGCAGCACCTGGTCGACCGAGGGGAGGGCGCGCAGGCGTCCGGCGGGGCCCGTCATCGCCGCCTCAATAGCCGAGCAGGAACGGGTCGACGCCGCCGCGCCGGTACTCGCCCTCCGCCATCAGGAGGTCGAGGCCGAGGGAGGCGACGTCGTCGGCGACGGGGTCGAGGGAAGGATCCTTGTTCTGGTAGAGCACCTTCACGTAGGCGCGGCAGGCCTCGCAGGTCTCGGCCTTGACGGTGCCGGGCCCGCCTTCGATCTCCTGGTAGCCGATGTTCTCCGTGGTCCCGCAGAGCGTGCACTTGATGCGGACGTAGTTCCACTGCGTGGCGCAGAGCGAGCAGGCGCAGTAGCGCGCGCCCTCGGCCCTGCGGCCGCCGATCACCACGGAGGAGACGGGGGGCCCGCCGCAGGCGGGGCAGGCGCCGTCGCCGACCGGGACGAGGGCGCGCTCGTCGAGGCCGGCGGCGAGCCGCGCGAAGTGCACCTGGAGGGCGGCGGCGACGAAGGCATGCTCGGCGAGCGCCTCGACCGGGATGCGGTCGGCGAGCACGGCGGCGATCATCGCGCGCCGTTCGGCCGGCCCGGCGGCGGCCGCACGGGCGAGCGCCGCCGCCGCCGCCACGGGCATCTCGATCGCCTCGCAGAGAGCGAGCAGGCGATCGACGGTCGCCTCGAAGGCGGCGTCCGGCAGGAAGCGGCCGCGATCGAGGGGCGGCATGGCGTAGGCGCGGGCGCGGGCGACGTCGTCGGGGTCGGGCCGGTCCGGCGCCGGCAGGCCGTCCTGCACGGCGTGCTGGGCGGCGGCGAGGCCGGCGAGGAAGCGGAGATAGGGCGCGAGATCGCTCGTCGCGGCCAGCTCGCCGAAGCGCCGCGCCCGGGCCGCGAACAGCTCGCCCGGATCCGGGAGCCGCACGAACGGTGCGACGTCGATGCTGCCGATCGCTCCCGACGGCGGCAGGGCCGCCCCTTCAACCGACATCGTTCCCTCACGAACCGCACGGGCTACGTGGAGCGGCGGCGCCCGCTGTCCATCCGCCGCCGCCGTCGACTCTAAGTCCGTCCTACTCGGCCGGGGTGATCTTCGACCCCGAGTCCGCCGGTTTCTTGGCGACGAGCTCGCGCAGCCACTTGCGGTGGTGGCGCCACGCCCATCCGCCGGTGACCGACCCGCGCGTCATCGCCCGGATCGTGCCGCGCACCCAGATCGCCGCGTAGACGTGCACGATCCACACGCAGATCGCCAGGATCGCGGCGATGGCGTGCACCAGAACGGCGACCCGCTTCTGCTCGATCGTCGTGTAGTCGAAGAAGTACTGGTCCCAGATGACGATGCCGCTGGTGATCAGAACGACGATCAGGAGCGACATCGACCAGAACACGAACTTCTGGCCGGCGTTGTACTTGCCGACCTCGGGGAGGTTTTCCTCGTGGCCGGTGATCACGTCGCGCAGGCGGGCGAGCCAGGTGCCGTCCTCGCGCTTCCACAGGTTGGCCTTCCAGAAGCGCAGGAACAGCCCGAGGAAGGAGAAGAACAGCACGACGCCGATCCACGGGTGGATCGCCCGCGTGTTCTCGCCGCCGCCGAACAGGCCGGTGAGGAAGTAGAGGCTGGGCGAGAACAGCGCCAGCCCGGAGAGGGCGAGGAGCACGAGGCTCAGCGCCGTGACCCAGTGGTTGGCGCGGGCGGCGGCCGTGTAGCGGTCGACGGTGACCGGCTTGCCGGGGTGGACTTCCGGTCCGCTCATGGCGTGCGTCCCTCCGTCAGCTTCTCGGCGTTCCGCTCATCCTCCTCGGTGACGCGGTTGGCGCCGGCGAGGACGTGGTGGACGAGGCCGAACACCGCGGCGAAGCCGATCGCGGCGAGGCCGGCGTACTTGGTGACGCCTTTCCAGGCCTCGACGATCGGGCTGATGCGCGGGTCCTTGGCGAGGCCCGCGTAGAGCTCCGGCTGGTCGGCGTGGTTCAGAACGTACATGACGTGCGTGCCGCCGACGCCCGGCGGGTCGTAGAGGCCCGCATTGGCGAAGCCGCGCGCCTTCATGTCGGCGATGCGGCCGTCGGCCCACTGCTTCATCTCGTCCTTGGTGCCGAACACGATCGCCTGGGTCGGGCAGGCCTTGGCGCAGGCCGGTCCCTGGCCGACGGCGACGCGGTCGACGCAGAGCGAGCACTTGTAAGCCTTCTGCGTGACATTGGAGATGCGCGGGATGTTGAACGGGCATCCCTTGATGCAGTATCCGCAGCCGATGCAGTTCTCGTGCACGAAGTCGACGATGCCGTTCGAGTATTGCACGATCGCGCCGGGCGCCGGACAGGCCTTCAGGCAGCCGGGGTCGGCGCAGTGCATGCAGCCGTCCTTGCGGATCAGCCATTCGAGGGTGTCAGTCGAGGGGTTCACCCACTCGGTGAAGCGCATCAGGGTCCAGGTCGCCGGCGTCAGATCGTGCGGGTTGTCGTAGACCCCGACGTTGACGCCGACCTCCTCTCGCAGCTCGTTCCACTCGAGGCAGGCGGCCTGGCAGGCCTTGCAGCCGATGCACTTGGTGGTGTCGATGAGCTTCGCCACCTCGGTCATCGGCCGCGCCGGCGGGGTCACCGTCGACGCGGAGCGGCGGATCAGGTCCTGGTCGCCGAAGGCGGGCTTCGCCGGCTCGGTCGACGGATTGGGCAGCGGCGGAAACATGGTGCGCCCTCCCTTACGCCACCGGCCCGGCGATGGGCTCGATGTTGACCAGGAACGCCTTGTATTCCGGCGTCTCGATGTTGGCGTCGCCGACATAGGGCGTCAGCATGTTCGGCCCGAAGCCGGTCTTGGCGACGCCGGTGAAGCCCCAGTGGAGCGGGATGCCGACGACGTGCACCGTCTTGCCGTCGCAGACGAGCGGGCGGATCCGCTTGGTGACGACGGCCTTGGCGTTGACCGAGCCGCGCTTCGACCAGACGCGGACCCAGCCGCCCTTCTCGATGCCCTTCTCGGCCGCCAGCTCTTCCGAAATCTCGACGAAGAACTCCGGCTGCAATACGGCGTTGACCCAGACGTGCTTCGACCAGAAGTGGAAGTGCTCGGTGAGCCGGTAGGAGGTCGCCGCGTAGGGGAACTCCGCCGAGCCCGTCTCGGCGAACTGCGCGAGGTCGTCCTTGAACACCCGGGCGACCGGGTTTCCCTGGATCTTCGGCGCGACGACGTTGGCGATCGGCGACTCGAACGGCTCGTAGTGGGCCGGGAACGGGCCGTCGCGCATCATGCCCCGGGTGAACAGGCGGGCGACGCCTTCCGGGTTCATGATGAACGGCCCGACGACGTCGGGCTTCGCCGTCGGGGCGATGTCCGGCACGTCGTAGCCGGTCCACTTCTCGCCGTTCCACTCGAGCAGCTTGCGGCTCGGATCCCAGGGCTTGCCGGCGAGGTCCGCCGAGGCCCGGTTGTAGAGGATCCGCCGATTGACCGGCCACGAGAACGCCCACTTGAGGTAGGCGCCGGTCTCGTCGGGATCGGTGTTGTCCCGGCGGGCCATGTTGTTGCCGTTCTCGTTGAAGCAGCCGGAGTAGATCCAGCAGCCGCAGGCGGTCGACCCGTCGTCGCGGAGCGCGGCGAAGCTGACCACCTGCTTGCCCTTCTCAAGCACCACCTTGGTGGCATCGTTCGGGTCGTAGACGGTTTCGAGCGCCGAGCCGTTGAGCTCGCGGGCGAGCTCCTCGGCGGTCGGGTCGTTGGGATCCTTGTAGTCCCAGACGAGATTCAGGATCGGGTCGGCGAAGGCGCCGCCCTCCTTGCGGTAGAGCTCCTTCAGGCGAAGGTGGAGCTGCGCCATGATCCAGGTGTCGAGCTTCGCCTCGCCGGGCGGCTTGGCGCCCGGCCAGTGCCACTGCAGCCAGCGGCCGGAGTTGGTGAGCGAGCCTTCGTCCTCCGCGAAGCAGCTCGTCGGCAGCTGGATCACCTCGGTCTGGATGTCGGCCGGGGTGGCGTCGTTGTAGATGCCGTGATCCTCCCAGAACCGCGCCGTCTCGGTCTCGAGCGGGTCCATAACGACGAGGAACTTCAGCTTCGACAGCGACGCCGTCAGCTTCTGCTTGTTCGGGAACGACTGCAGCGGGTTGAAGCCCTGGCAGAAGTAACCGTTGACCTTGCCTTCGTGCATCAGCTCGAAGATGCGCAGCACGTCGTAGGCCGGCACGTCGAGCTTAGGCAGCCAGTCGTAGGCGAAGTCGTTCTCCGCCGTCGCCGCCGGCCCCCACATCGACTTCATGAAGGAGACGAAGAACTTCTTGTAGTTCTGCCAGTAGCTCATCTGGCCGGGGCGCAGCGGCTTGAAGCCACGCGTCGACATGTAGGTGGCGAAGTCGACCTCCCGCTGGTTCGGGATGGTCAGGTATCCGGGGATCAGGTTCGACATCAGGCCGATGTCGGTGAGCCCCTGGATGTTCGAGTGGCCGCGCAGCGCGTTCATGCCGCCACCGCGCACGCCGATGTTGCCGAGGAGGAGCTGCAGCATCGCCATGCAGCGAATGTTCTGCGAGCCCTTGGAGTGCTGCGTCCAGCCGAGCGCGTACATCGACGTCATGGTCTTCGTTGGCGTCGAGCACTCCGAGATCATCTCGGCCACCTTGAGGAACTTGTCCTTCGGGGTGCCGCAGATGCGCTCGACGAGCTCCGGCGTGTAGATCGAGACGTGCGCCTTGAGAAGGTTCCACACGCAGCGCGGATGCTGCAGCGTGTCGTCGACGACGGCGAAGCCGTCCTCGCCGATCTCGTAGTCCCATGTCGAGCGGTCGTAGTCCCGCTTCTCGGCGTTGTAGCCGGTGAACAGGCCGTCCTGGTAGCCGAAGCCCTCCTTGATGACGTAGCCGGCGTTGGTGAACGCCTTCACGTAGTCCCACTGAATCTTGTCGTTGGCGATGCAGTGGTTCATCACGCCGAGCAGGAAGGCGATGTCGGTGCCCTGGCGGATCGGCGCGTAGAAATCGGCGACGGCCGCCGACCGCGTGAAGCGCGGATCGACGACGATCAGCTTGGCGCCACGCTGCGCCTTAGCCTCGGTCACCCACTTGAAGCCGCAGGGATGCGCCTCCGCGGCATTGCCTCCCATGATGACGACGAGATCCGTGTTCTTGATGTCCGTCCACGAATTCGTCATCGCACCACGGCCGAACGTCGGGCCCAAACTGGACACCGTCGGGCCGTGTCAAACCCTCGCCTGGTTGTCGAAGGCGAGCATGCCGGTGCTGCGCACCACCTTGTAGGTGGCGAACGCGGTCTCGTTGGTCGTGGCCGAGGCGGCAAGGAAGCCGGTCGTCGTCCAGCGGTTGACCGTGACGCCGTCGTTGTTCTTGGCGACGAAGTTCTGGTCGCGATCGTCCTTCATCAGCCGGGCGATGCGGTCGAGCGCGTCGTCCCACGAGATCGGCTCGAACTTGTCGGAGCCGGGCTTGCGCACCATCGGGTGCTTGAGGCGGGTGCCGGCCTTCACGAAGTCGAGCAGCGCCGCGCCCTTCGGGCACAGCGTGCCGCGGTTCGTCGGATGGTCGACGTCGCCCTCGATGTGGACGATCTCGGCGTCCTCGCCCTTCCGAAGGTCGCCCTTCGAATAGAGGATCACGCCGCAGGCGACGGAGCAGTAGGGACAGGTGTTGCGGGTCTCGGTCGTGTTCGCGAGCCTGAACGGCCGAATCGCTTGCGCGTAGGCCGTCTCGACGTCGCCGAAGCCGAAGGCCCCCAGCGTCGTCCCCGCGACACCCGCACCCGCCGCGCCCAGAAACTGGCGCCGCGAGAGCTCAACGTTCATCAGAACCTCCCCGATGAGCGCCCCCGCCGGGGGACCGTGCGAACGCCACACGTTCGTCTGCCAACGATGCTATTTTTGAACTAGAGCAATGTCAAACACAGAGAATTCGTGATCCGGCAGGCCCCGCCGCGGTCCGTCGAAATCTCGCCGTTCTTCATCAACACTTATTATTGTGCAGTTGCGAGATGAGTGCGCCGCCGGTCGAGCGCGCGGGAGACCGGACGCTCCGGCGAAGCCTATTGGCTTGGACAGCTTGTGATGGGTCGACGAAATCTCGCCGTTGACCGCCTGGAGACTTCGATCCACACTGAGACGTGATCTTCAGCACGGCTCCCGAGGATCGGGGCGCCAGCAAGACCTGTCGTGACGGCGCCCGCCGCGGGCTTCCTGCGGCGAGATCGGGCGCTGCGGCGATCCTTGCCCTTCTTCTCGGGGCGCATGTTCCGGCCGGAACGGTCGCGCCGGGCATCGCTCCACTCGTGGCCGCCCCGCTCGCCGTCGTGGTGTCGCTCGCGGCCGTCGTGGCGCGGCCGCGCGCGGCGGGTGCCTCCGAGGCGGAGGCGGCGGCGCTGGCGCCGTGGCCGGACGACGCCGCGCGGACGGCTTCGCCCGTCGCGCCGGCGCTCGCCCTCGACGCGCTCGCCCTCGACACGCTCGACGGCGGCCGGATCGATCTCGCCGCCTATCGCGGCCGCGTCGTCCTCGTCCACTTCTTCGCCACCTGGTGCGAGCCTTGCCGAGAGGAGATGGCCTCGCTCGCCCGCCTCGCGATCGAAGCGGCGGGCGGCGACCTCGTCGTGCTGGCGGTCGACGTCGGCGAGGTCGACGTGCGCGTCCGCCGCTTCTTCGCCGCCGAGCCGGTGCCGTTCCCGGTGCTGCTCGACCGCGACCGGGCGACGGCGCGCGCCTGGGGCGTCAGCGGGCTGCCGACGACCATCGTGCTCGACCGGGCGCTCGCGCCGCGGCTCGTCGTCCGGCGCGACCTCGACTGGAACGCCCCGGCCGTCGTTCGAAGCCTCCGCGGCCTGATGGCGGCGCCGGTGGTGCCGGCCGAGGCGTCGCCCGGCGGCGATCCGGACGGGCTGGGCTGAGGGGAGGGCCGGCATAGCGCGCGCCGCCGCACGACACCACGACGTGGAAAATGAGCAGAAACCGGGGAAGGACCGTCCATGATCACTCGCCGCGACCTCCTGAAAGCCGGCGTCGCCCTATCGGCGCTCGCCGCGCTGCCGACCCGCGCATTCGCCGACGCCGCCGTCTTCGCGCCGTCGCCGGGCGCGTGGCGGAACTTCGAGCTCGTCACCAGCCTCGCGCTCAAGGACACCGGGGGCAAGGCGCAGGCCTGGGTGCCGCTGCCGGCGTTCAGCGAGCCGGACTGGTTCCGGCCGTCCGGCCATAGCTTCGTCGGCAACGGCAGCGCCGCCGAGATCGTCCGCGACCCGGTCTACGGCGCCGAGATGCTGCACGTCGTCTGGGCCGACGGCGAGGCGGCGCCGGTGGTCGAGGTGACGAGCACCTTCGCGAGCCGCGACCGCGCCATCGACCTCGCCGCGCCGGGGACCGTGGCGCCGCTCTCGCCGGCCGACCGCGACCTGGCCCTGAAGCCGACGGCGCTGATCCCGACCGACGGCATCGTCAAGACGACCGCCGACAAGATCACCGCCGGCGCGACGACCGACCTCGCCAAGGCGCGCGCGATCTACGAGTGGGTGGTCGAGAACGCCTACCGCAATGCCGCGACCCGCGGCTGCGGCATCGGCGACGTGAAGGCGATGCTGGAGAGCGGCAACCTCGGCGGCAAGTGCGCCGACATCAACGCGCTCTATGTCGGCCTCGCCCGCGCCGCCGGCGTGCCGGCGCGCGACCTCTACGGCCTGCGCATCGCGCCGTCGAAGTTCGGCTACGCGAGCCTCGGCCCGAAGACCGAGGTCGTCACCAAGGCGCAGCACTGCCGTGCCGAGGTGTGGCTCGAGGGCTTCGGCTGGGTGCCGGTCGACCCCGCCGACGTGCGCAAGGTCGTGCTCGAGGAGCCGCCGGGCAAGAACAGGCTCGACGATCCCAAGGTGGTGGCGGCGCGCGCGGGCCTGTTCGGATCGTGGGAAGGCAATTGGCTCGCCTACAACGACGCCCATGACGTCGCGCTGCCGGGCAGCGGCGGGCCGCCAGTCGAGTTCCTGATGTACCCGCAGGCGGAGACCGCGGCCGGGCGCCTCGACTGCCTCGACCCCGACACCTTCGCCTATACGATCAAGGCGGTGGAGCTCTCGGCCTGACCGCGGTGGCGAGGGGTCGTTCCGGGGGTGGCCGGTCGCGGCGCGGCGTCGCCGCGGCCGGCTCGGCGCCGGGGAGCGGGCGCCGGACGAGGAAGCGCGGGGCGTGGGCGTGAGCGAAGAGCCGATCTATCTCGACCACAACGCCACGACGCCGGTCGACCCCGAGGTGCTCGAGGCGATGCTGCCGTTCTTCCGCGGCGAGTTCGGCAATCCGTCGTCGGCCTATCCCCTCGGCCGCCGCGCCCGCGCGGCGCTCGAGGCGGCGCGGGCCGAGGTCGCGGGGCTGATCGGCCCGGCGGCGGACGAGATCGTCTTCACCGGCGGCGGCACCGAGGCGAGCAACCTGGCGATCCGCGGCGTCCTGCCGTCCCCGCGTCGGTCGGGCGTCGTCACGACGACCATCGAGCACCCGGCGACGGCGGCGGCCTGCGCGGTGCTGGAGGCGGCCGGCCGGCCGGTCCGCCGCGTCGCGCCGCGCCCGGACGGCACGGTGGACCCGGACGCGATGGCGGATGCGATCGACGGGGCGACGCTGCTCGTCACCCTGATCCATGCCCAGAACGAGATCGGCACGCTGCAGCCGGTCGCCGCCGTGGCCGGCGCGGCCAAGGCGGCCGGCGCCCTCGTGCACGCCGATGCGGCGCAGTCGCTCGGCAAGGTCGCGGTCGACGTCGACGCGCTCGGGGTCGACCTCCTCTCGGTCGCCGGCCACAAGCTCGGCGCACCGAAGGGCGTCGGCGCGCTCTATGTCCGCCGCGGCGTGGCATTGGCGCCGCTCGTCGTCGGCGCCGGGCAGGAGCGGGGGCTGCGGCCGGGCACCGAGAACGTCGCCTTCTGCGTCGGGCTCGGTACCGCCTGCCGCCTCGCGGGCCGCCGTGTCGACGAGCACGGCCGGCGCATGGCCGCGCTCTCGGCCGAGCTTCTGGAGCGGCTCGCCGCCGGCGTTCCAGGCCTCGTCCTCAACGGCGCCACGGCCGCGCGCCTGCCCAACACGCTGAACCTGCTCTTTCCGGGCGTATCCGGGCGCACCCTGCTCGACGCCTGCCCTGAAGTGGCGGCCTCGACGGGCTCGGCCTGCCACGCGGGCAGCGAGGAACCGTCGGCGGTGCTCGCCGCGATCGGCGTGCCGCGTGCCGCGGCGCTCGGCGCGGTCCGCCTGTCGCTCGGCCGCGCCACCACGAGCGAAGAGGTCGGCGCGGCAGCCGACGCCCTCGTCACCGCCTGGCGGCGCCTCGCCGCGGCGGCGGCCTGATCTCCGGAGACGCCATGAACGCACCCGTCGTCGACCCGCCCCTTCGCCTCACCAGCCTCGCCCACGGCGGCGGCTGCGGCTGCAAGCTCGCCCCTTCGGTGCTGCAGGAGCTCCTCGCCGGGCAGCCGGCCGCAGGCCCCTTCAAGCAGCTCCTCGTCGGCACCGAGACCGGTGACGACGCCGCCGTGTGGCGTCTCGACGACGGCACCTGCCTGATCGCCACCACCGACTTCTTCATGCCCGTGGTCGACGACCCGCACGACTTCGGCCGCATCGCCGCGACCAACGCGCTCTCCGACGTCTATGCGATGGGCGGCCGGCCGATCCTCGCCCTCGCGCTCCTCGGCATGCCGCTCGGCAAGGTGCCGATCGAGACCGTGCGGGCGATCCTCGGCGGCGGCGCGGCGGTGTGCGCGGCGGCCGGCATCCCGGTCGCCGGCGGCCACTCGATCGATTCCGCCGAGCCGTTCTACGGCCTTGCGGTGATCGGCACCTGCCCGGAGGCGTCGGTCCGCCGCAACAGCGGCGCGCGGCCGGGCGACGTCCTCCTCCTCACCAAGGCGCTCGGCGTCGGCGTCTACTCGGCCGCCCTGAAGAAGGGCGTGCTGTCGCTGGCCGCCTACGGCGAGATGATCGCCTCGACGACGCTCCTGAACCGAATCGGCGCGGTGCTCGGCTGCGACCCGGCGGTGCACGCGATCACCGACGTCACCGGCTTCGGGCTTCTCGGCCATGCGCTGGAGATGGCGCGCGGCTCCGGCGCCCTGCTCGACATCGGGTTGGCCGGGCTGCCGCTGCTGTCCGAGGCGGCGGTGCTCGCGGAGGCCGGCCACGTCACCGGCGCGTCCGGCCGCAACTGGGCGAGCTACGGCGCCGCGGTGCGGCTGCCCGACGGAATGCCCGACTGGCAGCGCGGTCTCCTCACCGATCCGCAGACCTCCGGCGGCCTCCTCGTCGCCGTGGCGCCGGACCGGGCGGAGGGGCTCGTCGCCGAGATCGCCGCGGCCGGCTACCCGGCCACGGCGGTCGTCGGCCGCGTGGCCGCCGGCGAGCCGATCGTGACGATCACCGCGTAGCCGGCGCGGCGCGCGCGAGGATGCGCTCGGCGCGCAGCCGCACCGGCGCGTCGACCATCGCCCCGTCGACGGTCACGACGGCCCCACCGCGGTCTAGCGCCGCCACGATCCGCCCGGCCCAGGCGATCTCCTCCGCCGAGGGCGCGAGGCCGCGCGCCACCGGCGCGATCTGGCGCGGGTGGATGCACAGCTTGCCGGTGAAGCCGAGCCCGGCCGCATAGGCGGCGTCGTCCTCGGCGGCCGCCTCGTCGGCGATGCCGGCCGTCACCCCGTCGATCGGGCCTGGGAGGCCGGCGAGGCGGGCGGCGAGCACCAGCTCGCTGCGCGCGGCGAGCAGCGCCTCGCGGGTGTGCGCCGAGCCGATGTCGGCGGCGAAGTCGATCGAGCCGAAGGCGAGCCGGACGACGCCGGGCGCCGCGGCGAGGCGGCGGGCCTCGGCGATGCCGGCGGCCGACTCGACGAGCGCCACCACCGGCAGCGGCCGGCCCGCGGCCGCCACGACGGCGGCGATGTCCGCGGCGCGCTCGGCCTTGGGCAGCACCACGCCGGCCACCGGCAGGCGGCGGACGAGGGCGAGGTCGTCGGCATGCCACGGCGTGCCTGCGGCGTTGACGCGCACGTAGAGAGCGCTGCCGGGGGGCATCCCGTGCTCGAGCGCCGCCCGCGCGGCGTCCTTCTCGGCGACGGCGACCGCGTCCTCGAGGTCGACGAACACCACGTCGGCACCGCTGGCGAGCGCCTTGGCGAAGCGCTCCGGGCGGGTGGCGGGCACGAAGAGCGCAACGCAGCGGCCGGCGAGTGGGGCGGTGGTCATGGTCCGTGTCCCTTCGATCAGGCGGCCAGCCTGCCCGTGACCGGCGTCGCCGCGAAATAGTTTCTTGCGGGCGGGGTCATAGCGGCCGGCTATGGCTCCCCCCTTGAACAGTCATAACTTGTTGTCGATGAAGATCGCGGCGCTATAAGGAAACCTTCTGTCCCTCCATCGGCCGGGATCGGCATGGACCTGCGCCAGCTCCGCTACTTCGTCGCGATCGCCGAGGAGGGCTCGTTTTCCCGCGCCGCCAACCGTCTGCACGTCGCGCAGCCGGCACTGAGCCAGCACGTCCGCAACATGGAGCTCGACCTCGGCGTCGAGCTCCTCGTCCGCAGCCCGCAGGGCGTGCGCACCACCGAGGACGGCGAAACGCTGCTGCGCCACGCCCGGCTGATCCTCGGCCAGCTCCAGGCCGCACGCGAGGCGATCCAGGGCGGCCGCAGCGAGCCGTCCGGCGAGGTGCGCTTCGGCATGCCGGGAACCGTCGCCGAGCGGCTCTGCCTGCCGCTCATCCTGTCGGCGCGCGAGCGCTTCCCGTTGGTGAAGCTGCGCGTCGCCGAGGCGATGAGCGGCTTCGTGCTCGACTGGCTGCGCGAGGGCAAGATCGACCTCGGGGTCCTCTATCGCTCCGTCGACGACCGCGGCCTCGTCGCCCAGAAGATTCTCGCCGAGGAGCTATGCCTGATCGGGCCGCCGGGCGGCGGGCCCGGTGCGCCGCCGCCCGGCCCGGTTCCCTTCGAGGTGATCGCCGCGCTGCCGCTCATCCTTCCGAGCGCCGCGCACGGCCTGCGGGACCTCGTCGACGAGCGCGCCGCCGCCGACGGGGTCAGGATCGCCACCGTCGTCGACGTCGACGCCTATGCCCAGATCAAGCTGCTGGTCGAGGGCGGCCTCGGCTACGCCATCCTGCCGGTGGCCGCCGTCATGGCGGAGGTGACCGCCGGCCGCCTCGCGTCCTGGCCGGCCGGGGTGCCGGTGCTGACGCGCGACCTCCACATCGTCCGTCCGCGCGACGCGCCGATGTCGAACGCCGGCCGCGCCATCGAGGCGCTGGCGCGCGCCACCCTGGTGCAGCTCGTCCGCGACGGCGCCTGGCCGGCGCACCTCGCCGTCGACGACGCGCCGTCGCCCTAGGTTCGACCCGCCGCCACGCGGGTTAGAGAGTTTCGCGATGGCCTCCAGGCGGAATCGGTCTTTCGATCGGCCGCGCGGGTCCGCGTAGGAGTCCGGAAGCGGCGGGCCGCACGTCGCCGGCAAAGGGATCATCGAGGAGACCGCATGTCCGTCGCCCTGGACGTCGAGACCCTGCGCGGGTGGATCGGCCGCTCCGAGACCGCCCGCGACATCGCATCTGAGCGTCTCGTCCGCGAGCTGCGCGTGACGCTCGACGAGCCCGGCGGCGAGCCGGCGGCGGGCGACGAGGCGCCGATCACCGTCCACTGGTGCCTCGCGCCACCGACCGTGCCGATGGCGGCGCTCGGCCCCGACGGCCACCCGGCGCGCGGCGGCTTCCTGCCGCCGGTGCCGCTGCCGCGGCGGATGTGGGCGGGCGGCCGGCTGGAGCTCGTCGATGCGATCCGCGTCGGCGACGAGGTTCGCCGCACGTCGCGCATCGACGACGTGGTGGTCAAGGAGGGGCGGACGGGCACGCTCTGCTTCGTCACCGTCAGCCACGAGATCGCGACCGGGCGCGGCGTCGCCGTTCGCGAGCGGCAGGACATCGTCTATCGCGGCGCCGACGCGCCGGCGGGCGGGTCCGGCAGTCCGGCACCGCTCCCCCCGGCGCGCTGGCGCGAGAGCGTCGAGACCTCGCCGGTGCTGCTGTTCCGCTACTCGGCCGTCACCTTCAACGGCCACCGCATCCACTACGACCGCAGCTATTGCCGCGACGAGGAGGGCTATCCCGGCCTCGTCGTGCACGGGCCGCTGCAGGCGACGCTGCTCGCCGGCTTCGCCGCGCGCATCCTCGGGCGGCGGCCGGCGGTGTTCTCGTTCCGCAGCGTGCGGCCGATCTTCGACGGGCCGCCGATGGGCCTCGAGGCGCTCGAGGGCGAGGCGGGACTCGAATTGCGCACCGTCGACCACGAGGGCCGCCCGTGCATGGTGGCCGAGGCGCGGTGACGCCGGCCTAGGCACATCGCTGAGACCGGCTTTCGTCTAAGGAGCCGGCCGGTTGTCGACGCCCGAGCCGACCCCCACGTAGCCGATGGCACGGGGTCGTCCTCCAGCGGCCCTCGTCCGCCGAGAACTCGAGGGAATCAGCGCATGTCGCTCCTTTATTCGCCGACCACGATGGGTCCGCTCACCCTGCAGAATCACATGGTGATGGCGCCGATGACGCGCAGCCGTGCGATCGGCAACGTTCCGAACGCGCTGATGGCGCGCTACTACGGCCAGCGGTCGTCCGCCGGGCTGATCGTGACGGAAGGGACCTCGCCGTCGCCCAACGGGCTCGGCTACTCGCGCATTCCGGGCATCTTCTCCGCCGAGCAGGTCGCCGGCTGGAAGCTGTCGACCGCGGCCGCCCACGCGGGCGGCGCCAAGATCTTCGTGCAGCTGATGCACACGGGCCGCATCGGCCACCCGCTCAATCTGCCGGCCGGCGCCGAGGTTCTGGCGCCGTCGGCGATCGCGGCCGCGGGCGACATGTACACCGACGCCGAGGGAATGAAACCGAACGCGACCCCGCGGGCGATGACCGCCGCGGACATCGAGACCGCCAAGGCGGAGTTCGTTCAGGCGGCCAGGAACGCCGTCGCGGCCGGATTCGACGGCGTCGAACTGCACGCGGCGAACGGCTATCTGCTTGAGCAGTTCATCCGTCCGACCTCCAACCAGCGCACCGACGCCTACGGCGGCGGGATCGAGAACCGTGCCCGCTTCGTGCTCGACGTGGTCGAGGCGACCACGGCGGCCATCGGCAAGGACAAGGTCGGCATTCGGCTGTCACCCTATGGCGTGTTCAACGACATGCCGCTCTACCCGGAGATGGAGGCGGACTACGCCTACCTGGCCGAGCGGCTCGCCGCCTCCGGCCTGATCTACGTCCATCTCGTCGACCATTCCGCGTCCGGCGCGCCCCCGGTGCCCGACACGATCAAGGCGACGTTCCGCGAGCGCTTCCCGCGCACGCTGATCCTGTCGGGCGGCTACGACGCCGCCCGGGCCGAGCGCGATCTCGCCGCGGGCAGGGCGGATCTCATCGCCTTCGGCGTGCCCTTCCTCGCCAACCCCGACCTGATCGATCGCTGGAAGGCGGGGAAGGCGATCAGCGCTCCCGACATGGCGACGTTCTATACGCCGGGTGAGGCGGGCTACACCGACTACCCCGTCGCCGCCGCCTGACGGCGGCCGCCCGTGCCGGCCACCGTGCCGGCCCGGGCGCCTAGCCCCAGAGCGCGGGGGCCGGCGGCAGCATCCGCGAGCCCTCGTAGACGAGGCCCGGCTCGCGGTCGCGGGCGAGCAGGAGCGGGCCGTCGAGGTCAACGAAGTCGGCGCCCTGGGCGACCAGCACCGCCGGCGCCATGGCGAGCGACGTGCCGACCATGCAGCCGACCATCACCTTCAGCCCGTGCGCCCGCGCCGCCGCGGCGATGTCGAGCGCCTCGGTGACGCCGCCGGCCTTGTCGAGCTTGATGTTGACGGCGTCGTAGCGGCGGGCGAGGGCGGGCACGTCGGCGGCGGTGTGCAGGCTCTCGTCGGCGCACACCGGCACCGGCCGCGCGAGCGTCGCGAGGAGACCGTCGGCGCCCGCCGGCAGCGGCTGCTCGACGAGGGCGACGCCGGCCGCCGCGCAGGCCGCCATGTTCTCGGCGTAGAGCGCGTCGGTCCACGCCTCGTTGGCGTCGACGATGAGCGTCGCGCCCGGCGCGCCGGCGCGCACCGCCCGGATCCGCTCGGGATCGCCGGCGCCCCCGAGCTTGATCTTCAGGACCGGCCGCGCCGCCGCCGCGGCCGCCGCCGCGCCCATGCTCTCCGGCGTGCCGAGGCTCAGCGTATAGGCGGTGACGAGCGGACCCGGCTCCGCGAGGCCGAGGAGCGCGGCGGCCGAGCGGCCGCTCCGCTTCGCATCGAGGTCGAGGAGCGCGCAGTCGAGGGCGTTGCGGGCCGCCCCGGCCGGCATCGCCCCCTGCAGCGCTGCCCGGTCGAGGCCGCCGGCGATCGCCCCGGCCATCGCCCCGATCGCCGCCGCGACGCCCTCGACGGATTCGCCGTAGCGGGCGTAGGGCACGCACTCGCCGCGGCCGGTGGCGGCACCGTCGGTGATCGTCGCCGTGACGACGACCGCCTCGGTGCGGCTGCCGCGCGAGATGGTGAAGCTGCCGGCGATCGGAAAGCGCTCGACCGCGACCGACAGGCGAGGGGCCATCGCCGGGCTCACGGCTTGCCGAACTCGGCGGCGATGCGCTCGACGATCGGCGCGACGCCGGTGCGGATCGGGTCGACGGCCGGCAGATCGTGCTGCGCCGAAGTCAAGGCCAGATATTCCCGGGCCGCCGCCTCGTCCAGCCGCTCGGTGTTGACGGCGATGCCGACGCAGCGGATCGCCGGGTTGGTCAGCCGGCCGCAGGTGACGGCGAGGTCGATCACCTCGCGAATCGAGGGCAGCGGATGCTTCACCCCGCGCATGTTGGTGCGGGTCGGCTCATGGCAGACGACGAAGGCGTCGGGCTGCGCGCCGTGCAGGAGGCCGAGCGAGACGCCGGCGAAGGAGGGGTGGAACAGCGAGCCCTGGCCTTCGATCAGGTCCCAGTGCTTCGGGTCGGCGTCGGGCGACAGCCACTCGACGGCGCCGGAGATGAAGTCGGCCACGACCGCATCGATGGCGACGCCGCGGCCGGAGATGAACACACCCGTCTGCCCGGTCGCCCGGAAGTCGGCGTCGAAGCCGGCGGCACGCATTCCGGTCTCCATGGCGAGGGCGGTGTACTTCTTGCCCACCGAGCAGTCGGTGCCGACGGTCAGCAGGCGCAGGCCGGTGCGCTTCGTGCCCTTGCCGGTGGCGAACTTCTCGCGCGAATGGCGGACGTCGAAGAGCTCGCGGCCGTTGCGCGCGGCGGCCTCGCGAATCGCCGGCACATCGGCGAGGCGGACGTGCAGGCCGGTGGCGACGTTCATGCCGGCGTCGAGGGCCGCGACGATCGACCCCACCCACCCCTCGGGGAGCTGGCCGCCGGCGTTCACGGCGCCGACGATCATCGTCCGGGCGCCTGCGGCGGCGCCGGCGGCGGCGTCCATTTCGGGCAGGCCGGCATCGGCCTGGCAGCCCGGAAGCCGCCACTGGCCGACGCACCAGTCGCGCCGCCAATCGACGATTCCGAGCGCGGTCTTGGCCGCGAGCGCGTCCGGCACGTCGCCGAGAAACATCAGGTAGGGGCGCGGGATATCCATGGTGGCAGGGCCTTGCGGAAGCGGGAACTGGAACTGCGGACGGAGCGTCGTGCCACCGGCCGTCGCCGGCGGACCGGGCCGAGCGCCGTCGCGGTGGCTCGATCCATGCTAGCGACCTCACCCGGGCGGGCAAGCTCGGTGCGCGCGAGCCGGGCGAGTGGCCGTCGATCGCTCGACGACTGCGCGCGAAATCAGTAATAGGCTCTACAGAGGTCGACCAACAAGGCTACGGCCGACGAGGGACGATGAGAGCGACCGAGGTGGCCGACCCCCCGAGCCTCGACGTCGAGGAGACCGCCGACGAGGCGCGTCTCATCGCCCGCGGCGCGTGGTTGCTGGCGACCGGTCGCGCCGCCGAGCGGCTGATCGACGCCGTCAAGCTGAAGCCGAAGCGGCGCGTCGTCATGGACCTTTCGCGCGTCGTCGCCCTCGACACCGCCGGCGCCTGGCTGCTGCACCGGCTGCGTGCCGCGGTCGAGTTCGAAGGCGCCCGCGTCGAGCTGACGGGGCTGCCGGAATACCGCCGCCAGCTCATCGAGGAGGTCGAGGGGCACGTGCCGGTGCCGTGGGCGCCGGAGCGGCGGCCGTTCAGCATGAGCCGGGTGCCGGAGGCCGTCGGCCGCCGGTCCGTGATGATCCTGGGCGACCTCGTCGACGTCCTCAACGTGCTCGGCGCCTTCACCGCCGGCCTCGCGCAGTGCATCGTCCAGCCGCGCCGGCTGCGCATCACCTCGATCGTCGCGAACTTCGACGCCACCGGCCTCGGCGCCGTGCCGATCATGATGCTGATGTCGTTCCTGATCGGCGCGATCATCGCGCAGCAGGGCGCCTTCTACCTGCGCCAGTTCGGCGCCGAGGTGTTCGTGGTCGACCTCGTCGGCGTGCTGGTGCTGCGCGAGATCGGCGTGATCCTCACCGCCATCATGTTCGCCGGCCGCTCCGGCAGCGCCTTCACCGCCGAGATCGGCTCGATGAAGATGCGCGAGGAGATCGACGCCCTCAACGTGATCGGCATGAGCCCGATGGAGGTGCTGATCCTGCCGCGCCTCATCGCGCTGATGATCGCGCTGCCGGTGCTGACCTTCATTTCCGACCTCGCGGCGCTCGCCGGCGCGGCGATGGTGGCGCTGACCTATGTCGGCATGCCGCTCGATACCTTCCTGCAGCAGCTGCAGGACGCCATCACCGTCAACACCCTGATGGTCGGCATCGTCAAGGCGCCGTTCATGGCCCTCATCATCGGTCTCGTCGCCTGCGTCGAGGGCATGAAGGTCGAGGGAAGCGCCGAATCGCTCGGCCGGCAGACCACCACGTCCGTCGTGAAGGCGATCTTCATGGTGATCGTCGTCGACGGTGTCTTCGCGATCTTCTTCGCCGCGATCGACGTTTGAGCGGGGGCGGCGCGTGGACACGAAGACGGTGGGCGGCAAGAGCGAGCGGAACAAGAGCGAGCGGGAGGTGATCGTGCGGGCGCGCGGCGTCACGGTCTCGTTCGGCACCAAGACGATCCTCGAGAACCTCGACCTCGACGTCTACCGCGGCGAGATCCTCGGCTTCGTCGGCGGCTCGGGCACCGGCAAGTCGGTGCTGATGCGGACGATCCTCGGCCTCGCCCGCAAGCAGGCCGGCACCATCGAGGTGTTCGGCAAGGACCTCGACAAGCTGAACGACCGCGACCGCGGCCACGTCGAGCAGCGCTGGGGCGTGCTGTTCCAGATGGGCGCGCTGTTCTCCGCACTGACGGTGAAGCAGAACGTCCAGGTGCCGATGCGCGAGCACATGTCGATCAGCCAGCGGCTGATGGACGAGCTGGCGCTCCTCAAGGTCGAGCTCGTCGGGCTGCCGCGCGACGCCGCCGAGAAATTCCCGTCCGAGCTGTCGGGCGGCATGATCAAGCGGGCGAGCCTCGCGCGGGCGCTGTCGCTCGATCCGGACCTCCTCTTCCTCGACGAGCCGACCTCGGGCCTCGACCCGATCGGCGCCGCCGATTTCGACGAGCTGATCGCGAAGTTGCGCGATACGCTGGGGCTGACCGTCTACATGGTCACGCACGACCTCGACAGCCTCTATTCGGTGTGCGATCGAATAGCGGTGCTGGGCGAGAAGCGCGTTCTCGTTTCGGGAACCCTCCAGGAGATGCTGGCGTTCGACCACCCGTGGGTGCGCTCCTACTTCCACGGGGTCCGCGGTGGTCGGCTGGCGCAGTCCGCTTCGGCGGCCGGGTAGGACGAGAGCAAGGCCGCCATGGAGACTCGCGCCAACTACGTGACGATCGGGCTCTTCGTGCTGGCGGTGCTCGCCGGCGCCTTCCTGTTCGTCTACTGGCTCTACGCGGCCCGCGAGGGCGGCCAGCGCACGCCGATCGAGATCGTGTTTCCCGGCTCGGTGACGGGCCTCGCGGTCGGTGCGCCGGTCTATTTCAACGGCATCCGCATCGGCGAGGTCGGCAAGCTGGCGTTCGCCGGCCAGGGCTCGACCTCCGTGGTCGCAACCAGCAACGTCGATCCCAGCGCCCCCCTCAAGAAGGACGTGCGCGCCGAGCTCGGCTTCCAGGGCCTGACGGGCATCGCCTACGTGTCGCTCACCGGCGGCAGCCAGGACCAGCCGTCCCTGTTCACCGACGATGCCCGTCCGGTGATCCAGGCCGACCGGTCGGCCTTCGAGGACCTGCTCGAGGGCGCCCGCGAGCTCATGGGCAAGGCCGACAAGACGCTCACCACCATCGAGCAGGTGGTCTCGCAGAACGCGCCCGAGGTCACCAAGACCATCAAGAACATCGAGCAGTTCTCGGACGCGCTCGCGGCGAACTCGGACGCCGTCCGCACGCTGTTCGCCGATGTCGGCCGCGCCGCGAACGTGATCGCCGACCTGTCCGATCGCCTGCAGGGCATCGTCGGGCGGGCCGAGGAGATCATCGCCGAGGTGAAGCCGGGCCAGGTCGGCACCGTCGTCGACAACGTGGTGGCGTTCTCGAACTCGCTGCAGAACGCCAGCAAGCAGGTCGACGCCGTGATGGCGGACATCGCCGCCGGCTCGGAGAACCTGCAGAAGTTCCTCTCCGGCCTCGACGACACGCTGCAGTCGGTGAACCGCGTCATCGACGCGGTGCCGGCGGACGCCGTGAAGCGCATCGTCGAGAGCATCGACGAGCTGACGGCGGGCCTCGCGGGCCAGCGCGAGACGATCGCCAAGTTCATCGACCAGGCGACCGACGCCGCCGGCAACATCAACCGCATTTCGGAAGCGCTCGCCGCCCGCACCGACGACATCGACGCGACCATCACCAACATCCGCACGTTCACCGACGAGATCGACCAGGTGACGAAGAGCCTCGGCCCGATCGTGGCCGACGCCGGCCGCATCCTCGGGGCGGTCAGCCCGCCGAAGGTCGAGTCGATCGTCCAGAACATCGAGACCGTGACGAGCAACCTCGCGGCGCGCGGCGGCGACATCGACAAGGCGATCGACGACGCGGCCGCGACCGCAGCCTCGGCGCGCAAGTTCGCCGACGACCTCGCCGGCCACTCGGGCGACGTCGATGCCGTGGCCACGCAGGCGCGTGAGCTCATGACCACCCTCAACGCGGCCTCGACCCGCATCGCCGGCATCCTCGACAAGGTCGACACCCTGGTCGATGGCGACGGGCAGGGCTTCGTCGCCGAGGCGACGCGGGCGGCGCGGGCGATCCGCATCATCGCCGAGGACTTCGAGCCGCGTGCGAATGCGATCGCGGTCGGGCTGGCGCGGTTCTCGACGTCCGGGCTGACCGATCTCTCCGCCGCCATCTCGCAGGCGCGCGATACGCTGATGTCGATCCAGAACGCCGTGCAGGGTCTCGAGCGAGACCCGAGCCGGATCATCTACGGCGGCTCCAACCAGCCGACCTACAAGCCGCAGCGCCGATGACGGCGGAAACCGGGACCTTGGCGATGGCGACGACGATCGGCCGGACCGCGAAGATTCTCCTCGCCGCAGGCTTCGCCGCGCTCGTCGCGGCCTGCGCCGGCGGCGGGGGCACGCCGACCGCGATCTTCGACCTCTCCTCGACCGCGACGCCCGCCGAAGGGCGGTCGCGGCAGCAGACCCAGCTCCTCATCCCCGAGCCTTGGGCGCTCAAGGCCTACAACACCGATTCGATCGCCGTGCGCGCGTCGCCGCTCGAGATCAGCTATTTCGCAAAGGTGCTCTGGGCCGACCGGCTGCCGCGCCTCGTCCAGTCGAAGGTGCTGCAGTCGTTCGAGAATTCCGGGCGGGTGCGGGCGGCGGGGCTGCCGGGCGAAGGCCTCGTCATCAACTATCAGGTGTTGCTGGAGATTCGCGCCTTCGAGTTGCGCACGGACGGCTCCCGCCGCGGCTACGTCGAGATCGCGGCCAAGCTGCTCGACGACACCAACGGCCGAGTGGTGCGGAACGAGGTGTTCACCGCCGAATCGCCGGCGTCGAGCGACCAGCCGGAAGCCGCCGTCGCCGCCCTCGACCGCGCTCTCAAGCAGGTGCTCGACGCGCTCGTGAAGTGGACGCTGGCGTCGATCTGATTGCGGTCCCCGACCGCCGAACGAGGTTTCCGATGCCCCTGGACACCGAGGCGGAGTTCGCCTTCCTCGTGGCGCTCGCCGAGGCGGCGGGCGCTGTGATCCTGCCGCACTTCCGCACCGCGCTCGACGTCGAGAACAAGGCTTCGGCCGGACACTATGATCCGGTCACGGTGGCCGACCGGGCAGCCGAAGTGGAAATCCGCCGGCTGATCGCTGCGCGCTATCCCGAGGACGGCCTGATCGGCGAGGAGTTCGGCGCCGAGCGCGCCGACGCGCCGCGCCAGTGGATCATCGACCCGATCGACGGCACGCGCTCGTTCGTCACCGGCGTGCCGCTGTGGGGCACGCTGATCGGCCGCATCGATGCGGGCCGGCCGACCCTCGGCGCGATGGCGCAGCCCTACATCGGCGAGGTCTTCCTCGGCGACGGCCGCCGCGCCGAGATGCGCCGCGCCGGCACGGTGAGCCGGCTCGCCACGCGCCCGGCCGCCACCCTCGCCGAGGCGCGCGTGATGACCACCTCGCCGGCGATGTTCGTGGGGGCCGACCACGCCGCCTGGGAGCGGATGGTGGCGACGGCGCGGCTCACCCGCTACGGCGGCGACTGCTACGCCTACTGCATGATCGCCGCGGGGCTCGTCGACGTCGTCTTCGAAGCCGGGCTGCAGAGCTACGACATCGCGCCGCTGATCCCGATCATCGAGGGCGCCGGCGGCGCCGTCGCGACGTGGGACGGCGGCGAGGCCAAGGACGGCGGCCGGATCGTCGCGGCCGCCGACCGGCGGCTGCTCGATGCCGCGATCGCCCTGCTGGCGGGTTAGGTCACCGCGCCATGGCCTGGTTCGCGCTCTTCGTCGCCGGCTTGTTCGAGATCGGCTGGGCGGTCGGCCTGAAATACACCGACGGCTTCACCCGGCTGACGCCGACGGTGCTGACCGGCGTGAGCATGCTCGCCAGCATCCTCCTGCTCGGCTTCGCGCTGCGCACGCTGCCGCTCGGGACCGCCTACGCGATCTGGACCGGGATCGGCACGATCGGCACCGTCGTCTTCGGCATCCTGGTCGACGGCGAGCCAGCCGGCGCGATCCGCCTCGCTTGCATCGTGCTGATCGTCGCCGGCATCGTCGGGCTGAAGCTCGTCACGCCGCACTGAGCAGAGCGGGCATCGGCCGATCATCCATAGATGCTGATCGGCCACCCCGCCGCCCGCAGCAGGAACACCAGGAACGCGGCGGGCGCGAGGAAGGCGCCGAGGGGCACCGCGAGCTCGGCGAGCGCCGCGCGGCCGGCGAAGGCCGCCCGGACGGCGACGGCGACGAGCGCGGCCGCCACCGCGACGAGCAGCGCCATTGGCAGGTCCGGCCAGGCGAGCCACGGCCCGAGCGCCCCGGCGAGCTTGACGTCGCCGAAGCCGAGACCGTCGCGACGGCGTCCGGCGCGATAGGCGAGGGCGACGGCGAGCAGCGTCCCGGCCGCCACCGCGGCGCGGGCGAGGGCGTCGAGCACCTCCGGCAGGGCCGCCGCCAGGCCGTCCGTCGACAAGCCGTCCGTCGTGGCGACGCCGGAGAGCGCGTGTGCGAGCCCGAGCACGAACAGCGCCGCGCTCGCCCAGTCGGGGATCTCGAAGATCGCGACGTCGCTCGTCGCGACGACGACGGCCAGGATGGCGAAGGCGGCTGCGAACGCCGCCTCGAGCGGCGGCAGCAGGACGCCGGCGGCCGCCACGCCGGCGACGGCCGCGAGGCCGGGCGCAGCGAGGCGGCGGAGCGTCTCCGTCCGCCGCGGCCGCGCCGTCAGGGGACCACGCCCCCGACCAGCTTCAGACGCAGCTCCTCGGCGATGAGCTGGGCGTCGACGCCGTCGCGGATGATCTGCGGCTTGATGAAGATGACGAGCTCGGTGCGGTCGGTGCGCGTCGAGGTGGAGGAGAGCAGGTCGCCGATGTAGGGCACGTCGCTGATGATCGGGATGCCCTGCTTGTTCTTCTCGACCTGCTCCTGGATGAGGCCGGCGAGCACCACGGTCTGGCCGTTGGTGATCGCCACCTGGCTCTTCACCCGGCGCTGCGAAATGGTGGGCGTCAGCGACTCCTCGTTCGAGTTGCGGACGACGCCGGAGATCTCCTGCTCGATCTGCAGGTTGACGACGCCGTTGGCGCTGACGCGCGGCGTCACGCGCAGGATGACGCCGGTGTTCTTGTACTCGACCTCGTTGACCGTCGGCGAGTCGGGATCGACCACCGACTGTGACGACCGGGTGGTCACGGGCACCTCGTTGCCGACCTGCAGGGTCGCCGTCTGATTGTCGACGACGACCAGCGACGGCGACGACAGCACCTTCACGTCGGTGACGCCGCGCAGGGCGTCGAGGATGAAGCGGGGGTTCTTTTCGGGGCCGAGCACGATGTTGAGGCCCGGCCCGGTCTTCTGCAGCTTGCCGGTGTCGGCCGTGTCGAAGAAGCTGATCGAGCCGGCGTCCTTCGGCAGGCCGAGGTCCTCGGCCTTGAGGAAGTACTGTACGCCGTACCGCAGGGTGCCGTTCAGCGTCACCTCGGCGATCATCGCCTCGATCGCCACCTGCAGCGCCGGGCGATCGATGTCGGCGAGCGCGCGCTCGATGATCCGGTAGGCCTCGCGGTCGGCGAAGATCAGGATCGAGTTGTTGGCGACGTCCGGCGTGATGCGGACGTTGGCGAGCAGCGCCTGGCCCGACCCGCCAGTGGTGCCGCCGAGCCCGTCGTCCGTCGCGGCCGCGCCGTCGCCGGAGCCGGTCATGCCGCCTTCGGAGCCGGTCGGATCCTCTTCCCCGCCACCGGCCTGCCCGGCGATGCCGGTGGTGTTGCCGCCGTTGGAGGAGGTGGTGCCGCCGGTCGCGGGCTGCGCCATCGAGGCGAGGCCGGCGCTGCCGCCGGCCGCTGTGCCGCCGCCCGGGGCGAGCTGGCTGCCGTCGTCGCTGCCGGGCACGCCCGAGCCGCCGGAGCCGCCGGCGAAGACGTTGTTCAGGATCGCCGCGATGCGCCGCGCGTCGCCGTGCTGGACGCGGTAGACGCGCAGCCGCGCGTTCTCCTGGTCCGCCATGTCGAGCCGGCGCACCCAGGTGGCGACCTGCTGGATCTGCTTCGGCTGCGGCGAGATCGCGAGCACGGCGTTGAGGCGGGCGATCGGCTGGAACCGCACGAGGCCGGCGGCGGCACCGCCCTCGCCGGAATCGAGGATCCGGTTGAGCTCGGTGATGATGGCCTCGGGGCGGGCGTTGTTGAGCGGGAAGATGCCGACCGACTGTCCGCGCATCCAGTCGCCGTCGAAGGCGAGCGCGGTCTCCATCACGGTGGCGCGCTCCGGCGCGGTGCCCTGGACGATGAGGAGGTTGCGCGAGGCGTCGACGCGGGCCGAGCCGGACGGCGCGCCGAAGCCCTCGACGAGGCGCACCACCGTGTCGGCGGAGACGTTCTGCAGCGGCAGCACCGAGATGCCGTAGCCGGGGGAGACGCGGCGGGTGGCGTAGTCGACGGCGCCACCCGACTGGGCGGCCTCCGAGGCGAGGATGACCTGGTAGGTGTCGCCGTTGCGGACGATCGCCGAGCCGTTGAGCTTCAGCGCCTCCTCGAGCATCGGCAGAATGTCGCGCCGCGGCACCGGCCGCGCCGAGGCGAGGCTCACCGTGCCCTCGACGCGCGGATCGACGAGATAGGTGACGCCGAGCACGTCGCCGAGGAGCACCTTGGCGACCGTCTTTACGTCCGCGGCTTCGAAGTTGAGGTCGTAGCTGTCGCCGGCCGCCTGCCGCGCGGCGGCGCCGGCGACGCCCATCACGGTGCCGGTGCCCGCGGGCGAGCTCGCCGTGCTGCTGCCGGTGCCCATGAAGATCTGGGCCTCGGGCGCGCTGCCGTCACGGGCGCTCCGGGCGATCCCTCGCACCGACTGCTCCGGCTTGGCCGCCAGATCGAGCCCCATGACGCGGTCGACCAGGGAGGAATCGTCGCTCGTGGCGCCGCACGACGCCAGGGCCGCCGCAGCCAGGACGGCCACGAGCACCCTCGGCCACAGCCGCTTCCTCAACCCCTCTACGCCCGACACGGTCACGCTTTCTCGACACAATCTCCCAGAAGGGCAGGATCATATGGCTATCATCTTGACACGTCAATGAAAAACATGGTAACCATTCCATTAATACAGGGTGTGTTTTCTTGTTAACCATGCCCACGAAGACTTGCCGCTTGCATGTTGCTGCACGAGTTGGTCGAGAGCGGATAGCTTCACGCTGCTTATGTGATGGCAGAACAGGTCGAACAAGAGACGGCTAGTCTTGCCGCTGCGCTCGGATTGCCGGGCCTCGTCGGCGGCGACGACGATGGGCGCGCGTCGCGGCGGCGCGGCTCTTTCTATCGAGAGCTATTCGATGCGGCCGGGCTGACCGCCGCCGCGTTCGCCGAACGGGTGGCCGAGCACCACGGCCTGCCGCGCGCCTCGGTCGAGGCGATGCTGGCCGGCCGGCCGCTCACCGACCGCTTCTCCGGGCGCTTCCTGCGCGACTGGGCGATCTTTCCCTATGCGACGGACGCCGACGAGGTGCGGATCGCGCTCGCCGATCCGAGCGACCCGCGCCTCGCCGAAACGATCGCCTGGACGCTCGACCGTCCCGCCGTGACGGAGATCGCCTCGTTCGAGGAGATCGAGGCGGCGCTCCGCCGCGCCGGGGTGGGCGACACCGAGCCGGCGCCCGCGGCTGCCGCCGGTCCGATGGGCGAGCGCGAGGACGACGAGCTCGAGGGCCTGCGCGATCTCGCGAGCGGCGCGCCGATCGTGCGGGCGGTGAACGAGATCCTCGAGGGCGCTGTCGAGCGGCGCGGCACCGACGTCCACCTCGAGCCGGTGCGCGGCGGCCTGCGGGTGCGGGTGCGCATCGACGGCATCCTGCAGCCGGTGCGAACGTTTCCGGGCGATCTCGCCCGCGCGGTCGTCTCGCGCGTGAAGATCCTCGCCGGGCTCAACATCGCCGAGCGGCGGCTGCCGCAGGACGGCCGCGCCCGCTTCAAGCTCGGCGCCCGCGAGATCGACATCCGCGTCGCCACCATGCCGACGGTGCACGGCGAGGCGGCGATCCTGCGCCTCCTCGAGCGCGACCGGCGGCTGCTCGGCTTCGACGGCATCGGCTTCTCGCCGCGCGACTACGCGGCGCTGTCGTCGGCGCTCGAGGCGCCGCACGGCCTCATCGTCGTCACCGGCCCGACCGGCTCGGGCAAGACGACCACGCTCGCCGCGGCGCTCGCCCGCCTCAACGATTCGACGCGCAAGATCCTCACCATCGAGGACCCGGTCGAATACGAGGTCGAGGGGATCAGCCAGACCCAGGTGAAGGCGCAGATCGGCCTCACCTTCGTCTCGGCGCTGCGCGCCTTCCTGCGCCAGGACCCGGACGTGATCATGGTCGGCGAGATGCGCGACGGCGAGACGGCGCGCATCGGCATCCAGGCCTCGCTCACTGGCCACCTGGTGCTGACGACCCTGCACACCAACACGGCGGCCGCGGCGATCACCCGCCTGGTCGATCTCGGCGTCGAGCCGTTCCTGCTGACGGCCAGCCTGCGTGCCATCGTCGCGCAGCGGCTCGTCCGCGTGCTCTGCCAGGACTGCCGCGTGATGACGCCCCTCGCCGAGGCGCGCTGGCACAAGGACCGCCGCTTCGCCGCCCTCGGCATCGCGCCGGGCGAGGTGCTCGGCGAGCCGGTCGGCTGCGACCGCTGCGGCGGCACCGGCTATATCGGCCGCCGTGCGGTGTTCGAGATCATCGTCGTCACCGAGGCCATCGGCCGCCAGATCGTCGAGGGCGCCGGCGAGCGGGCGATCGAGACGGCGGCGCGCGCCGACGGCATGACGACGATGATCGAGGACGGCATCCGCAAGGTGCGCGACGGGCTGACGTCCTTCGACGAGGTGCTGCGCGTGACGGCGAGCCGCTGACGTGCCCGCATTCCGCTACAAGGCCCTCGACGCGGAGGGTCGGTTCGTGGCCGGCGAGTTGCAGGCGGAGTCGCCGGCGGCGGTCGCCGCGCACCTGGCCGAGCTCGGCTACACGCCGCTCGAGACGGCGGTGCAGAAGCGCGAGGGCGGCACGGGGTTCGGTCGCTTCCTGACCGCGCCGCGGCTGCCGGCGCGCGAGGTCACCGTCCTCATCCGCGACCTCGCGCTGCTGCTCGGGGCGGGCCTGCCGCTCGACGAGGCGCTGAAGCTGCTCGGCGGCGACGCGCGGCCGACCGCCGCCCGCCTGCTCGCCGACCTCCGGCAGGCGATCGGCTCCGGCGCCAGCTTCGCCGAGGCGCTGGCCCAGCACCCGCAGAGCTTCCCGCCCGACGTCGTCTCGATGGTGCGGGTCGCCGAGGCGGCGGGCGGCCTCGAGCAGGTGCTCGATTCGCTCGCCGACGACCGGGCGCGGCGCGAGCAGGTGGCCGGCAAGATCTCGACGGCGCTGCGCTACCCGATCTTCCTGATGATCGTCGCCGTCTGCGTCCTCAGCTTCTTCCTGGTGTTCGTGGTGCCGCAGTTCGCGGTGGTGATCCGCGATTTCGGCACCGAGCCCGACCCGCTCGTCGGCTTCGTGCTCGGCCTCTCCGACTGGGTCAACGCCAACGGCGACCTCGTCCTCGGCGTGCTCGGCGTCCTGATCGCCGGGGGCTTCCTGCTGCTCCGGATGAAGTCGACGCGCGGCCCGATCATCCGCGGCCTGCGCCGGCTGCCCGGCATCGCCGGCATCGTCGAGATGCGCCGCGCCGCCTTCATCTGCCGCGGCCTCGGCACGCTGCTCGGCAACGGCGTCACGCTGTCGGATGCCCTCAAGGTGATGACCGAGACCGGCGGCGCCGACGCCGACGCCCTCGCCGCCGTGCAGGAGCGGGTGCGCCGCGGCGGCCGGCTCGTCGATGCGCTCGGCGGCTCCGCCCTCGTGCCGCCACTCGCCGCGCGCATGTTGCGCGTCGGGGAGGAATCGGGGGAGCTCGCGACGGTTGCCCGTCGCACCGCAGACTTCTACGAAGCCAAGCTCGGCGAGCGTCTCGACCGGCTCTCGGGGATCGTCGGGCCGGCGGCGATCGTGTTCATCAGCGTCGTCGTCGGCGGGCTGATCGTCTCCATCATGTCGACGCTGCTCAGCGTCAATCAGATTGCCTTGTGAGGACGGATCATCGTGACAGCGAACAGCAATCAACCGACAGCGGCGTGGCCGGGCGCGGCCATCGCCGGGCGACCGGCCGGTCTGCCGGCGGGCATCGCGGCGGCGCGGGCCGGGTTCACCCTCGTCGAGATGCTGGTGGTGCTCGTCATCATCGGCCTGATCATGGGCCTCGTCGGGCCGCGGGTGCTCAACTACCTGACCGACGCGCGCGCCAAGACGGCGAAGCTGCAGATCGAAAGTTTCGCCAACGCCCTCGATCTGTTCTACATCGATGCGGGGCGCTACCCGACGTCGAGCGAGGGGCTGAAGGCGCTCGCGCAGCGCCCGTCCGGCGTCGACGTGTGGAACGGCCCGTACGTCAAGGGCGGCACCGTTCCCAACGATCCGTGGGGCAACCCCTATGTGTACCGGTTCCCCGGCGAGCACGGCGCCTACGACATCGTTTCGCTCGGTGCCGACGGCCGGCCGGGCGGCGATGCGTCGAACACCGACATCAACAGCTGGAAGTGAGCCGCCGCCCGGCGCGTCGCGCCGGGCCGGGTTCATGCTGATCGACGTCGCGATGGCGCTCGCCGTCGTCCTGATGGTCGCCGCGGTGATGTGGCCGGCGCTGCCGCGTGCCACCAACGGCGCCCGTCTGTCGGCGACGGCGATGGAGATCGCGACGGTGCTCCGGGCCGATCGCACGGCGGCGCGCCGCACCGGCAAGCCTTCGGCGACGACCCTCGATCTCGCCCGCCGCACGGTCAGCGGCGGCGGCCGGTCGGTCGAGGTCAACCGCGGCTTCGACCTCGAGGTGCTGACGGCGGCCGCCTGCCGGCAGGCGGGCGACCGCTTCCGCATCGAGTTCCGCCCCGACGGATCGTCGTGCGGGGCGGTGGTGCGGATCGCCGCGGGCGGCCGGGCCTTCCGGGTGCGCGTCAACTGGCTGACGGGATGGGTCGATGTGGTCGGGCCGGAGAAGGCGTGAGCGGCCGGCCCGGGCCGGGGCGAGGGCGGGGCCGACGGCCGGCTTCACCCTGATCGAGGTGCTGGTCGCCGTGCTGATCGCGGCCATGATGGGCGGCGCGCTCGTCCAGTACTTCTCCGTCATCCGCCGCGGCGCCATGCGCGTCGACGACACCCTCGCGGCCTGGGAGGTGGCGCGCGCCGTCGCGGCCGGCGTGCCGCAGGGCAAGGAACTCTCCCCCGGCGTCACCGTCGGTGCGGCGGGGCCCTACGCCTGGCGCCTCGAGCTCTCGCCGATGGCCGCCGTCGGTCCGGCGGCGGTGCCGGTGCCCGACGGCACCGCGCCCGACGAGAGCCCCGAGGCCGATCCGGCCGCGCCGGAGCGGTGGGCGGCGTTCCGCCTCTCCCTCGACGTCACGGGCCCGCGCGGCGGCCGGGCGAAGCTCGAGACGGTGCGCGTCGGCCGCGACGTCGGGGGTGAACCGGAATGAGCGCCGCCCAGCGCCAGGGTCTGCCGACGCCGGACATGCGCTCGCCGCGCGCCGGGTTCTCGCTGATCGAGGTGCTGGTGGCGCTCGGGTTGACGGTGCTCGTCGTCGGCGCGTTCAGCCCGTTCGCCGCCCAGCTGATCGCGAGCTGGGGCCGCGGCGCGCGCACGGCCGAGTTCGCCGACATGCTGACGACCGGCGTCGCCCGCCTCGACCGCGACTTCCGCGGCGCGGTGCCGATGATGATCACCCGCGGCGAAGAGACGTCGATGCTGTTCCGCGGCACCGCGAGCTACGTGCTGTTCGTCGCGACGCCGGGCTTCGCGGCGGGCGGCGAGGGGCTCGAGCTGATCTCGCTCTCCGCCGAGCCGCGCCAGGGCGGGGGCGCCGCGCTGGTGCGCCGGCGCGCCTCGCTCGGCAGCGACCCGGAGGCGGGCGGCCTCGGCAACCCGGTCGTCCTCCTCGACGGGCGCTACGAGATCGCCTTCTCCTATGTCGGCGGCGACGGGGTGCGCCGGCCGGAGTGGCAGAACCGGCCGGACATGCCGGTGCGGGTCGAGATTACCGTCGGTGGCGCGGAGGGGGCGGCGGGCCTGGCGGCGCCGCTGACGTTCTGGGTTCCGGCCGACCTGCCGGCCGCCTGCCTCACCGACGACCCGCCCGACGCCTGCACCGCCATCGACGACGCCGAGCGCGAGAACGGCCAGAACGGACAGCCTGGTCAAGATCCGCCCGGGGAGCCGAGCAAGTGACCCGCGCGCGCGCCGGATCGGCGCTCCTCATCGTGCTCGTGATGCTCGGGATGATCGCCGTCCTCGCGGCGGTGATCGGCCGCGTCGTCGGCGGCACCGTCCAGACGGTCGGGGCGGCGATCGCCGAGGATCGTGCCGCGGTCGCCGCCGAGGCGGCGGTGGCGGTCGCCGGGGCGATCGTCGCCGCCTCGGCCGAGAGCGGCCTGCCGGCCGACAACGTCGTCCAGGAGATCCGGCTCGCCGGCGTCGCGGCGACGGTCACGCTCGTCAACGAGCGCGCCCGCATCGACCTCAACGGCAGCGATCCGGCGGTCATCGCCGGCCTGTTCCGGGTGCTCGGCGTCGACGGCGACCTCGCCCAGCAACTCGCCGCGCGGGTGGCCGACTGGCGCGATCCCGACGACGACGCCGAGCCCGGCGGTGCCGAGCTGCCGGCCTACGAGCAGGCCGGCCGGCCGCCGCCGCGCAACGGGCCGTTCGTCCACCCGTTCGAGCTCGTCTCGGTCCTCGGCGTCACGCCGACGCTCGCCGCGCGGGCCGTGCCGTTCCTGACCGTCGGCAACCCGAGCGGGCTGGTCGACCCGTTCGTCGCCGACCGGACGGTGCTGATGGCGCTGCCGGGCGTCACCGAGCGGCGCGTCGAGGACTTCATCGAGGAGCGGGCGCTCGGCACCACCGGCCGCGAGGTGGCGTTGCTGCAACTCGGCGTCGAGGACGACTATATCGGCGAGGACGAGGCGCCCGGCTGGCGCGCCGACATCGTCGCCACCGCCGACGGCGACCGGCCGCGCCGCTTCCAGGCGGTCGTGGTCGCCGGCGACGACAGGCGGCCCTACCGGGTGCTATACATGCTCGACGAGACGGTCCTCGCGCCGCCGGGCGGATAGGGCCCCGCCGAGCGTGACGGCGGATCGCGGAGCCTGCCCGGGCGTGTGTGGTGGAGTGGGATGCGGGCGCTCGACTGGCTGACCGGATGGATCGATACGCTCGCCGCGGCCCTGCTCGCGGCGGGGGGATTGATTCTGCGCCGGCGCCGCTTCCGCCTCGATCGCGTTGCTGGCGGCTACACGGTGGTGGCCCTCGACGGCGCCAAGTCGCGCCCCGTCGGCAGTCTCGCCACGGCCGACGGCTCGGTCTCGGTGCTTCCCGCCGGCCTCGACAAGATGCTCGCCGGCGCCGAGTTCGAGGTCGTCGCGCCGGCCGGCGCGATCGTCGTGCGCCGCCTCGAGCCGCTGCCGGCCGAAAGCCGCGGCTTCATGGACGGTATCGTCCGCCACCAGCTCGACCGCCTGGTGCCCTGGCGGGCCGACGACGTTCTGCACGCAGCGCGCGTGGTGCCGGGGGCCGAAGGCCGGCTCGACGTCACGGTGTCGGCCACCTCTCGGTCGGCGCTCGCTCCCGCCATCGCCGCCGCCGCGACCCTCAAGGCCTCGCGTCTCACCGTCGTCGGCGGCGACGCCGACGCGGCGCCGATTCCGGTTCCGCTCGGCCGCGACGACGACCGCGCCTGGCGCCATGCCCGCACCGCGGCCTTCGCCGCCGTCGGCGTGCTCGCCGCGGTGCTCCTCGCCGAGATCGCCTGGTCGACCTGGCGCGCGATGGAGGCCGACGCGGAGATCGCCGCCCTCGACGAGGCGATCGCCGACCGCCGCGCGGTGCTGAAGGCCGCCGCCGACGCGGCGAGCCGGGCCGCCGGCCCGGCGTCGACCCTCGACGAGCTCAAGCAGCGCTCGCCGGTCGCCGTGGTGGCGATCGAGGCGATGTCGCGGACCCTGCCGGACGACACCTATCTCACCGAGCTTCGCCTCGAGGGTGGCAAGCTGCGCCTCGTCGGCGTGTCGGAGAGCGTGAGCGGGCTCGTGCCGCAGGTCGAGGACTCCGACTACTTCAAGGACGCCGCGTTCTTCGCCCCGACCGTCCGGATGCCGGACGGCAACGGCGACCGCTTCTCGATCGAGGCGACGATCGAGCCGCGCACGGAGATCGCGCCGTGACCCGCGCGTCCGACATCGCGCCGATGCGGATGGCGATCGCCGTCGCGGGCCTCGCCGGCCTCGTACTGGCCGTCGTCATCGCCGTCGTCGTGGGCGGCGGCCTCATCGCCGGCCGCGACGCCGAGGTGGCGGAGAAGTCGGAGACGCTCGCCGACCTCCGCGCCCGCGCGCTGCCGGCGCGTGCCGGCCGCTCGGCGGTGCCGGCGGCGGAGGCCTACCTCGGCGGCGAGACCGAGGCGATCGCCGGCAATCGCCTGCAGGAGCGGCTCACCGGCGCCGTCGAGGCGGCCGGCGGCACGCCGGTCAGCGTCGGGCTCACCGAGGTCACCGACGGCATCGGCGGCGCGCGCCGGATCGGCGCCGAGATCACCTTCCAGGCGAAGAACGACGGGTTGCAGGCGGTTCTGTTCACGCTCGAGACCGGCGCGCCCTACGTGTTCGTCGACGGGCTGGTGGTGCAGCCGGAGGTCTCCGGCCGCACCGAGGACGACCCGCCGCTCCGGGTGACGCTGACGGCCGCCGCCTATTGGCGCGCTCCGGCCGCCCCGGCGGCGGGGGAGGGCGGGTCATGAGCGCGACCAGGATCGCGGCGCGGACGGCATGCGCGGTGCTCGTGGCGGCGCTCGCCGGCCCGGTGCCGCTGGCGGCGCAGGACTACGTGCTGATCGACGCCGACGGCAACGATATCTCGATCGAGGACGTCGGCGTCGCGGACGCCCCCTCGGCCTTCCCGTGGCTGCGCCTCCAGGACCTCACGGCGACGCGCGAGCGGCCGCTGTTCTCGCCCGACCGCACGGCGCCGGCCGCCGCGCCGCCCGAGCCCGAGCCGGAGCCGGCCGTCGTCGAGGCCGAGCCGGAGCCCGAGCCGGACACCGGCGAGGCCGAGCCGCCGACGGTCCGCCTCGCCGGCGTCGTCGCCAATGGCGAGCTCCGCATCGCGCTCCTCGAGGACGCGGCCTCTTCCGAGATCGTCCGCCTGTCGCCGGGCCAGGCGATCGCCGACTGGGTGCTGGTCGAGATCGAGCCGCGCGCCGTGCTGCTCCGACACGGCGAGCAGGAGCTGCGCGTGGTGATGGGCGCGGAGGCCGCGGACGGCGCCGACGCGCCGGAGGTCGCCGATGGCGACGAGTAGGGCCGGGCTCGCGCTCGCGGCCGTGCTTCTCGCCTGGTCGGGCCCCGCCGCCGCCGCCGAGGCGGCCGTCAGCGGCGACGCCGATGCGCTCACCGTTGAGGCCGAGGGCGTGCCGACCGTCGACGTGGTGGCGGCCATCTCCGACCATCTCGGGCTGCCGCTGGTCGTGCCGCCTGATGCGGGCCCGGAGACCGTCACCGGTACCTACCGCGGCACGCTCACGACGGTGCTGCGCGCCCTGATGCCCCAGGCGAGCTTCGTCGTCAGCCGCCGGCCGGACAGCCGGATCGCCGTGCGCTTCCTCGACGTCGTCCACGACGACAAGGGATCGGTCGCGGAGGCGAAGCCGTCCGGCGCGGCCGACGCCACCGACGAGCAGGGCGAGCCGCAGAGCCTCGGCGGCCGCGGCGGCCAGGACGTGCCGCCCGGCGACCACGGCGGGCTCTTCGGCGGTCCCGGCGGAAGGAAGCCGCCGCCGCCGGCGCGGCAGGTCTATTGAGCGCGCCGGCGACGGGAGAGATCTCGATCCGCCGTTCGGTCCTGGGTGACCGCGACGCGCTGTTCGAGATCTGGCACGCGGCGGTGACGGCGACGCACGACTTCCTCACCGCCGACGACATCGCCTTCTATGCGCGCGTCGTCCGCGAGGACTACCTGCCGCTGGCGGACTTCTGGGTGGCGGTCGACGGGGATCGCCCGGTCGGCTTCATCGGGGTCACCGAGGCCAACATCGACGCTCTCTTCGTCGATCCGCGCCGGCACGGCGAGGGGATCGGCCGCGCCCTCGTCCAGCATGTCTGGGCGCGCGGCGGCGGCGAGACGGTGGACGTCAACGAGGCGAACACCGCCGCCCGGGGATTCTACGAGCGGCTCGGCTACCGCATCGTCGGGCGTTCGCCGTTCGACGACACGGGCCGGCCGTTTCCGCTGCTCAATCTCGTGCGGACGGCCGGCGGCTGACGGACCGATCAGCCGCGCCCGCGGGCGGCGGCGGCCGGGCGCACCTGGCGCTCGATCCAATTGCGCAGGTCGATGCTGCGACGGTCGGGATCGGTGATGTCGCCGTCGAGCCCGTAGCGCCAGGCGAGGTCGCGCCGCGACGGCTCGGCGTGCAGGGCGCGCAGGTCGGCGCACATCCCGTCGAGCGCCTCATCGTTCAGGATCAGCCCCTCGGCGAGGAGGATCGGGCGGTAGCGCTCCAGCACGCCGATGACGTCGAGGAGCGTGTATTCCGGGTGGTACTGCACCCCCCAGAACACGCCGTTGCCGTGGCGGATCTCGGCGGCCTGGACCTCGGAGAGGGCGTTCGTCGCCGTCACCGTGGTGCCCGGCGCGATCGTGCCGACCTCGTCGGCGTGCACCGCCGGCGCGTCGTAGACTGGCGGGCGGCCGGCGTGCATCGGATGCTCGAGGCCGGCCGGCGTCAGCCACACCTTGCGCGCGAAGCCGACCTCGCGGCCGGCCGGGTTGGTCCGCACCGTGCCGCCGGCGGCCACCGTCGCGACCTGCAGCCCCCAGCACGAGCCGAAGAACGGCACGCCCGCCTCGAAGATCGCACGGGCGAACTCCACCTGGGCGAGCGAGGCCGGCTCGCCCTTGTGGACGTTGAGCGCCGAGCCGGTGATGGCGACGCCGTCGTAGTCGGCGAGGCCGGCCGGCCCGGGCAGGTTGGCGCCGGGGTCGGCCGGGTGGACGATGTCGACCGCCGCATCCGGCGCGAGCCTCGCGAGAACGCGCGCGTAGCCCTCGGCGGGTGTCGCGCCGGTGAGCCGCGCGACGCGCTCGCGCGTCTCGCGGACGTTGCCCTCGGCGACGAGAAGGCGCAGGCGGGCCATCGCGATGTCCTCAGTCCACGGTGCCGCGGATCGCGGCGAGGATGAGCCGCTCGAAGTCGGCGACGGTCATCGGCAGCGCGTTGGTGCCGGTCGAGGGATCGCGCTCGGCCTGCACGGCGAGCTCGGCGACACGGTCCTCCGGCACCCCGAGCTCGGCCAGCGTGTGCGGGATGCCGAGCTCCTTGCGGAAGGCGAGGATCCAGGCGAGCACCGCATCGGTGCCGCGGCCCGGACCGTCGCCCATCGGCAGGTCGAGGATGCGGGCGAGCGTCACCATCCGGTCCTCGATCGCCGCGCGGTTGAAGGCGACGACATAGGGCAGCATCACCGCGTTGGTGAGGCCGTGGTGGGTGTCGAAGTTGGCGCCGACCGGGTGCGAGACCGAATGCACCGCGCCGAGGCCCTTCTGGAAGGCGGTGGCGCCCATCGCCGCGGCGGCGAGCATCGCCGCGCGCGCCTCGATGTCGGTGCCGTCGGCGGCGGCGCGCGGCAGGTAGGCCTTGACGAGCCGCAGGCCTTCGAGCGCGATGCCGTCGGCCATCGGGTGGAAGCCCGGCGCCGACAGCGCCTCGAGGCAGTGGGCGAGGGCGTCGAAGCCGGTCCACACCGTGAGCTTCGGCGGCAGGCCGATGGTGAGCTCCGGGTCGGCAACGACGATCTTCGGCTGCATCTGCGGGTGGAAGATGATCTTCTTCTCGTGCGTCGCCGCGTTGGTGATCACCGAGGCGCGGCCGACCTCCGAGCCGGTGCCGGCGGTGGTCGGCACGGCGACGATCGGGCGGATGCCGGCGGGGTCGGCCCTCGTCCACCAGTCGCCGACGTCCTCGAAGTCCCACAGCGGCCGCGTCTGTCCGGCCATGAAGGCGACCGTCTTGCCGACGTCGAGGCCCGAGCCGCCGCCGAAGGCGACGACGCCGTCGTAGCCGCCGGCGCGGAACACCGCGAGGCCGTCCTCGACGTTCTCGCCGGTCGGGTTGCCCTTCACCTCGGCGAAGAGGCCGGGCTGCATGCCGGCGTCGGCCAGGATGGCGACCGCGCGCTTGGTGATGTCGGCGTGCTCGAGGCCCTTGTCGGTGACGACGAGGGGCTTCGAGATGCCGGCGGCGCGGCAGGCCTCGGCCAGCTCGGCGATGCGGCCGGGGCCGAACAGCACGCGGGTCGGGTAGTTCCAGGATCCCTTGAGGACGGGGCTCATCCGATCAGCCTTTGGTCTCGAGACGGAAATGATAGGACTTCGGCCGGGTCAGGTGCTCGTAGCCGACCGAGGAGAGGGTGGCGCCGCGGCCGGAATCCTTGACGCCGGTCCAGGCGAGGGCGGGGTCGAGATAGTCGCAGCGGTTCATGAACACGGTGCCGGTGGCGAGCCGGTCGCCGAGCCGTTCGGCGGCGGCCGCGTCGGCGGTCCAGATCGCGGCGGTGAGGCCGTAGCGGCTGTCGTTCATCAGGGCGACCGCCTCCTCGTCGGAGCCGACCTTCATGACGCCGGCGACCGGGCCGAAGGTCTCCTCGCTCATCAGGCGCATGCGGTGGTCGACTCCGGTCACGACCTGCGGCGCGTGATAGGCGCTGCCCGGCGCGTCGCGCTCGAAGCGGGCGGTGTCGACGAGGGCGCGGGCGCCGGCAGCGACCGCCTCGGCGATGTGGGCGCGCACGAGGTCCGCGTTGCGCGGGCGGACCATCGGGCCGAGGGTCGTCGCCGGATCGGTCGGGTCGCCGAGGGTGTAGGATTCGGCCAGCGCCACGAGGCCGTCTACGAAGCGGTCGTAGTGGCTCTCGTGCACGTAGACGCGCTCGATGCCGCAGCACGACTGGCCGGAGTTGAAGAAGATGCCGTCGCCGATGTTGGCGATCGCGTGGTCGAGGTCGGCGTCGGCGCGGACGTAGGCCGGGTCCTTGCCGCCGAGCTCGAGGCCGGCGGTGGCGAAGCGCTCGCCGAGCGCCCGCACGACGGCGTGGCCGCCCTCGACCGAGCCGGTGAAGCAGACGTGGGCGACGCGCGGGTCGCCGATCAGGCCGGCGACCGCGGCGTGGGTCAGGAACAGGTGCTGGAACACCCCGGCCGGCAGGCCGGCGGCGGCGAACGCCGCCGACATCCGCTCGGCGACGAGCGGCGTCTGCTCGGAGTGCTTCAGGATCACCGTGTTGCCGGCGGCGAGCGCCGGCACGATGGCGTTGACGGCGGTGAGCCAGGGATAGTTCCACGGCGCCAGCACCGCGACGACGCCGAGCGGCACCCGCTTGATGGCGCGCTTGAAGCCGGGCTTCTCGCCGGGATCGACGGCGCCGAGCGCCGCCGGGGCGATCGCCAGCATGTGGCGGGCGCGCTCCTCGAAGCCGCGGATCTCGCCCGGCGCGTAGGCGATCGGCCGGCCCATCTGGCGGGTGAGCTCGAGGGCGAGCGCGTCGGTCTCCGCCACCACCGCGTCGACCGCCTTCGAGAGGAGGGCGATGCGCTCGTCGAGCGGCATCGCGGCCCACGCGGGGGCGGCCGCGGTCGCCGCCTCGACGGCGCGCACCACCTCGACGGCGGTGTTGTAGCGGCGCTCGACGAACGGGGTGCCGTCGACCGGCGAGGTGACGATGAAGCTGTCGGCCATGGGATCCTGAGTTCCTCGGACATCGCGGGGCGGCGGCGAGCGCCCGTGCCTCGCGTCTTCGCGGAACAATCGTTCCGCCGGGACTGTGAAGATGTCAATACGGATCATATGATCCGCAAGGACGGGAACGAGGATGCGCATGCCGGGCGACGGATCGATGGCGGAGACGGGGTCGGTGGCCGAGCGGCTCGACCGGCTGATTCCGTCGCTCTCTGGGCAGGAGCGGCGCGCCGCGGTCTATCTGCGCGCGCACCATCCGCTGGCCGGGCTCGACACGCTCGCCCGCGTCGCGGAGGCGGCCGGCACCAGCCCGCAGACGGTGCTCCGCCTCGCCGGCAAGCTCGGCTTTCCGGCCTATCGCGCATTGCAGGACCGGCTGCGCGACGAACTGGCGCACGGCACGCAGACGCCGCTCGGCCGCCTCGCGGCGGCCCGCGCGCAGCCGGCCGAGGGCGACTGGCTGTCGGCCTTCGGGCAGGCGGTGGCGCGCAACGTGGCGGCCGCCTGCGACGGCGTCGTGCGCGCCGAGTTCGAGGCCGCCGCCGCCCTCCTCGCCGATCGCCGGCGGCCGGTGCTGGTGATCGGCGGCCGCTTCACCCAGGCGATCGCCCGCCTCATGGTGCGCCAGCTCTCGGTGATCCGCGGCGAGGTCGAGGAGGTCGGCAGCCTGACGGCGACCTGGCCTGACCGCCTGCTCGACGTCGGCAAGCGCACGACGGTCGTCGCCTACGACGTCCGCCGCTACCAGCCCGACGTCGTGCGCTTTCTCGCGGCGGCGACCGAGCAGGGGGCGGCGGTGGTGCTGATGACCGACGCGGCGTCCGCGCCGGCGGCGCGCCATGCCACCCACAGCCTCGTCGCCCCGCCTGCCGGACGCGGCGCGTGGGATTCGCTCGCCGCGCCGCTGGCGCTGACCGAGGCGCTGGTCGCCCGCACCACCGAGCTCATCGGCGACGCGGCGGCCGAGCGCCTCGCCCGCCTGGAGCGGCTGCGCGGCCGCTTCCAGGCCGATTCGTGAGGCGGCCGGTCAGAGCGGCGTGCAGGACGTGCTGCCGTGCAGCTTGCGCGCCCTGGCGCAGGCCTGGTTGAACATGCCCACGAAGTCGTTGCGGTTGCTCGGCCCGGAGAGCGTCGAGGCGCCCTGGATCATCTGCGATTCGTTCGTGTAGCCCCACGAGGTGACGGCAAACACGACGTTCCGCGTGGTGTAGCCACCCTTGTCGTCGGCCGAGTTCGACAGCGCGCCGAGGTTGACGATGTGCGGACCGCCGCTCGAGCCGCCCTGCATGCCGCTGCCGACCCGCATGTCGCGGCTGTCCGACCTGCCGAGGTGCTGGCCGATCGACATCTCCTGGCCATCGTAATAATTGTGCGGGTAGCCGAGCTGCGACAGGAACCAGTAGTGCTTCAGGCAGTTCTGGTAGCAGAAGCCGAGATATCCGGTGTCGCTGCCGATCTCCCTGCTGGTTCCCTGGCGCTTTCCCAGAACGACGATCCCGACGTCGTAGCCTTGGTCGAGCTTCCCCTTCTTGAACCACCCGTCCGTGGTGTAGATCTCAACCGCCTTGGCGCGGCCGTAGGGAGTGCTTTTGTTCTTCTTAGCCGGATAGAACATGCCCTCCTTGATCCAGCCCTTGTTGCCGTTGCCGCCGTCGTGCACGCAGTGCCCGGCGACCACCAGGATCGAATTCGAGATCAGCGAGCCGGAGCAGTAGTACCACTCGTTGTCGCGCGCCTTGAAGTAGAAGTAGCCGGCGGCGCGGTAGGGATACGCCTTGTGAAGGTTGCCGGGAACCTTCATGTCGGTGAACTGGTAGATCGAGTTGGCGTTGTTCTTGCCGTAGTTCGGCGGCGGCGACGCCTCGGTGGCATCTTCGGCGGCGGACGGGGCGAGCGTCTCGCCCGAGGCCTTGCCGCTGCCGACGGCGCCGGGATTGATCGACGGGTCGCCGTCGCTCGCTCCGGTATCGACCGAGGCCTCGTCCGCCTCGGGCGGCAGGGCCGGCAGCATCGGCAGCCGCCCGCGCGCCACCCGGGCGATCTCGGCGGCCTCGGCGTCGGTCGGCATGCGGCCGTGCCCGAGATCTTTCGAGGGCGGCCCGGCCCACGTCGGCGCGGCCGCGAGCGCCGCGAGGGCGAAGATAATCGGCAGGCGGACGGTGCGGAGGCCGGTCATGGGCGGTTTCCTGTCGTGGAGAGGCGCCGGGATCGGCGGGCCGCGCGGGTGGGCGAGGGGCCACTCGGACCCCGCGCCGCACTCTGGACCGGTTCCACATTCGGCGTTCGCCCCGAGGTGCGTCAACGCCGATTTTTGGCTGCGACGGCGGTGAGGGCCGCACACGAAGACGGCCGCGGACGGGGTTTTCCCGTCCGCGGCCGTCTTCGTGTGCTGGACGCGGGGAGCTCGCCGGCTCAGGAGCCGATCGGGCCGCCGCCGTCCTTGGTGATCACGACCACCGACGGGCGCGGCGGCATGCCGGGCTGGAAGTCCGGCCAGCGCGTCGAGGGGTCGTCGAAGGTCGAGATGCGGCCGAACTCCTTCCAGTCGTCGCCGCCCTCGCCGGGGTGCTGGATGGCGACGAAGAAGGTCGAGAGGTCCGGCGTCATCACCGGCCCGCACAGCTCGGCGCCGACCGGGCAGCGATAGAACAGCTTCGCCGTGCCGCGCTCGCCCCCGTCGGTCGCCACGGCGAACAGGCCGTCGGTGCGACCGGTCGCCTTCGGGCCCATGCCGTCGGTGCCGATCCACAGGCGGCCGTCGGCGTCGACGAAGCAGGTGTCGGGCATGCCGAACCAGCCGTCCTTGGTCGTCGCGCTGTTGAAGGTGGCGCCGACGTCGGCGACCGAGGGGTCGCCGCACTGCACGAGCACTTCCCAGGTGAACTTGTCGCCGGCGTGGTCGCCGTCGACCGGCGTCATTTCGATGATGTGGCCGAAGGCGTTCTTGGCACGCGGGTTGGCGGCGTCGACCTGGTCGCCCTCGCGCTTGGTGTTGTTGGTCAGCATCACGTAGACGGCGTGCGTCTTCGGGTTGATCGCCGTGCCTTCGGGGCGGTCCATCTTGGTGGCGCCGACGAGGTCGGCCGCGCGCCGCGTCTCGATCATGACGTCGGCCTGGCTCGCGAAGCCGTTCTCGGCGGTGAGCGGGCCCTCGCCGAAGACGAGCGGCAGCCAGGTCAGGGTGCCGTCGGCGTCGTACTTCGCCGCGAACAGGGTGCCCTCGTCGAGCAGGTCGACGTTGGCGGCGCGGTTCGACGGGTCGTAGGGCTTGGCGGTGACGAACTTGTAGACGTAGTCGAAGCGCTCGTCGTCGCCCATGTAGAGGACGACGCGGCCGTCCTTGTTGACGATCGAGGCGGCGCCTTCGTGCTTGTAGCGGCCGAGGGCGGTGCGCTTCTTCGGCGTCGAGGTCGGGTCGAACGGGTCGATCTCGACCACCCAGCCGAAGCGGTTCGGCTCGTTCGGCTCCTTGGCGACGTCGAAGCGGTCGTAGTAGTCGGCCCAGGCGTACCAGTAGCCCGGCACGCCGTAGCGCTTTCCGGCCTTCGCCTCGGCGCTGTCCTCGGCGTACTTGCCGCCGAAGTAGCCGTTGAAGTTCTCCTCGCAGGTGAGCCAGGTGCCCCACGGGGTGACGCCGCCGGCGCAGTTGTTGAGCATGCCCGCGACCTTGGTGCCGGTCGCGTCGGCGCTCGTCTTCATCCGGTCGCTGCCGGCGGCCGGGCCGGTGATCTCGATCGGGGTGAGGCCGGTGATGCGGCGGGAATAGGCCGAATCGGGCACGACGCGCCACTTGCCGTCGACCTTCTCGACCTCGATCACCGAGCCGCCGTGCGCGGCGATCTCGATGTCGACGAGGTCCTTCGTCATGTCCTTGAACAGGACTTCCTTGACGTCCTGCGGGGTGATGCCGGGGAACATCAGCTCCTCGGTGGTGTACTCGTGGTTGATCACGAGCAGGCCGTGCGCGCTCGGATCGGCGGCGCCGGGCATCGGGATGTAGCCGATGAAGTCGTTGTTGTAGCCGAACTGCTGCGCCTGGGCGGCGGCGCTCTGGGCGGCGATGTCGAAGGCCGGGGCGCCCTTCGTCACCGGGTCGCCCCAGCGGATCAGCACGTCGGCGACGTAGCCGGGGGCGACGTGGTCGCGATCGTCGACGCCGGCGACGGCCTCGGCGAAGCCGGCCGTTGCGGCGCGCGCCTTGTCGGCGGCCAGGAGCGCGATCGGGCTCACCGTCGCGGCGATGGCGGTGACGGCGAGCGAACCCTTGAGCAGATCGCGGCGCGAGAAGCGCGTGGCGATGATCTCGCCCATCGTCGGGTTGTCGGTCGGATTGCGGCCGACGTCCTCGGACGCCTCGTAGGCGGCCGCGCGGGAGATCGGGCGGTTCTCGGTCATCTCGGCTCTCCGTGATCGTGGGGCGCGGCCGGCGCAGGACCGCGACGCTTTCTCCGACCTAGAAGAGTTCCATGTCGAGCCGGTGACAGCGCGGCCGCGCGGTGCGGCGCGACCGGGGACGCTCCTCCGGAACGCAAACGGGGCGCCCTGAAGGGCGCCCCGCTGGTCGTCGAGAATGAGGATCGCCGAAGCGAGCCCGTCCTCAGCCGGAGTAGTACATGTCGTACTCGATCGGGTGCGGCGTCATCTCGTAGCGCATGTTCTCTTCCATCTTCAGCTCGATGTAGGCATCGATCTGATCGTCGTCGAACACGCCGCCGGCCTTCAGGAACTCGCGGTCGGCGTCGAGCGAGGCGAGCGCCTCGCGCAGGCTGCCGCACACCGTCGGGATCGCCTTCAGCTCTTCCGGCGGCAGATCGTAGAGGTTCTTGTCCATCGCCGAACCCGGATCGATCTTGTTCTTGATGCCGTCGAGGCCGGCCATCAGCATCGCCGAGAAGGCGAGGTACGGATTGGCGAGCGGGTCGGGGAAGCGGACCTCGACGCGCTTGGCCTTCGGGTTGGTCGTGTACGGGATGCGGCAGGACGCCGAGCGGTTGCCCTGCGAGTAGGCCAGCAGCACCGGCGCCTCGTAGCCCGGGACGAGACGCTTGTACGAGTTCGTCGACGGGTTGGTGAAGGCGTTGATCGCCTTGGCGTGCTTCAGGATGCCGCCGATGTACCACAGGCAGGCGTCCGACAGGTCGGCGTACTTGTTGCCGGCGAACACCGGCTTGCCGTCCTTCCAGATCGACTGGTGCACGTGCATGCCCGAGCCGTTGTCGCCGAAGATCGGCTTCGGCATGAAGGTCGCCGTCTTGCCGTAGGCGTTGGCGACCTGGTGCACGACGTACTTGTAGATCTGGATCTTGTCGGCGTTGCGGACGAGCGTGTCGAACTTCAGGCCGAGCTCGTGCTGGGCGGCCGCCACCTCATGGTGGTGCTTCTCGACGACGACGCCCATCTCGGCCATCACCGAGAGCATCTCGGAGCGGCAGTCCTGCAGCGAATCCTGCGGCGGCACCGGGAAGTAGCCGCCCTTGATGCGCATCCGGTGGCCGAGGTTGCCGGTCTCGTACTCGGTGAAGGTGTTGGTCTGCAGCTCGGACGAATCGACGATGAAGCTCGTGTTGTAGGGAGTCGCCGAGAAGCGCACGTCGTCGAACACGAAGAACTCGGCCTCGGGGCCGAAATAGGCGGTGTCGCCGACGCCCTGCGAGAGCATGTAGGCTTCGGCCTTCTTGGCGATCGAGCGCGGGTCGCGGCCGTAGGCCTCGCCGGTGCGCGGGTCGACGATGTCGCACAGGATGACCATCGTCGACTGGGCGAAGAACGGGTCCATGTGGGCCGTCGCCGGGTCGAGCATCAGCGTCATGTCGGAGGCGTCGATCGCCTTCCAGCCGGCGATGGACGAGCCGTCGAAGGCGGTGCCGTCGGCGAACATGTCCTCGTCGACCAGCGACACG